>Ga0307479_10000845_pt1 | contig 27721 bp, 21 predicted proteins | sample atmos_gasesECM4C_FD_203743 | JGI IMG/M metagenome (GOLD analysis project Ga0307479, IMG submission 203743) | Hardwood forest soil microbial communities from Morgan-Monroe State Forest, Indiana, United States - atmos_gasesECM4C_515 | ecosystem: Environmental > Terrestrial > Soil > Temperate... | reverse complement strand
CAAAAGTGCTTTGGTTCACTTCGTAGGTACTATGTTGGTAAGTTGATTACCAAGGAACGATGCCCGGCCGCGAAAGCCGTCTGGACACAAAGATTCCTTGACTTTGATGCCCCCATTTGATTACAAGATGCCAGCATCCTCATGCGATAATCTACTGGGGCGGTGCAGGAACCGAGTGGCGCCGCATTGATACCAATCCGAACCGGATTGGGGGTGAATTACAAAGTGGCTGAAGTCATTATCCAGGAGAGTGAATCTCTGGAAAATGCACTGCGCCGTTTCAAGCGCAAAGTGCAACAGGAAGACATCATCAAGGAAATCAAGAAGCACAGCTTTTACATGAAGCCCGGCGAGAAACGACGGGCTAAGGAAGCGCTTTCGCGGAAGCGACTGCGCAAGAAGCAGCGGCGGGAAGCGGACTAAGTCGAGGGCGGCCCCGATCCGGTTTGGGTCGGGGCTGCCAGTCCTTCCCTCTGCGGCTCGGCGCCGCACTTCCGAGAATCAGGCCCCGTAAGGCAGAGAACGTTTGGGTTTCTGTAGCAGCTTCGTGCCCGCAGGCCCATGGGATCCCAGCCCGGCGTCCCCGGGGTACAGGTTTCCTCAAGCAATCCGGCCCAAGGTGAGAAGCTCGCCCGTACCCTGCCAGACCTGGGTCAAGGGGAGAGCGGCTCATGGAATATCACGATAAGGTGCTGAAGTGTTCCGAGTGTAGTGCTGAGTTCGTTTTTACGGCCGGCGAACAGATGTTTTTCGCCGACAAAGGTTTCAAGAACGAACCGAAGCGATGTAAAGCCTGCAAGGCGAAGAGAGCCGAAGGCGGGGGCGGCGGTTCGATGCGGTCGGAGACGAAAACTAACTGCTCGCAGTGCGGCAAAGAAACGACCGTTCCTTTCCGGCCAACGCAAGGGCGCCCGGTGTTTTGTCGGGAGTGCTTCCAGCAGCGGCGCTCCATGGGCGCGGCCTAGTCCTTGTTTCACTGAAATTTAACCAGGAGAGACTTGCGTGGGACAGACATTCCCGTCTGTCCCATTTTTGTTGACGTCCGATCTCTCGCGAATTTCTTCGCGAATTCGAAATCCGAACCTGTACTAATTCTGTCCATCCGTCCAGTTGCCTTAGCACAATCGTTGGCATAACTTCGCTCGCGCATTAAGCAAGCTTGAAGCAAGGCCCTTCCCCAGCTCTCCCGGTCCCATCGCTTCGCGTTCGAGCCATCTCAAGTGTCCTGCAATCCGGCGCGAAACGTCTGCGCCTTCCCCGGCCGGGCGTCGGTCGTTTTCGAGACCCCACGCTACCAGACTGCCTGAAGGAGTAAGACCATGTTCCTGCGTGCCCTTCGCTGTCGAGCTGGAAAACTTGGATTAAGTCGTTCAGCCAAGATCGCTGCATGTAGCTTGCTCTTGGCTATTCTTTCCTTTGCAACGGTATTGGCTGGGCAATTTGTCGTCCGCGATTTCGGCGTGCGCGGCGGGACCGTGGATTCCGGACAACCGCTCGCCTCCCTTTCCAGCACGCCGGGCGCATCGGAATTCTTCACCAATGGATTCATGCGATTCCAGGACGTCGAGGTCGTTCAGGGAGGAACGAATAATGGTCTCGGACCCCGCTTCAATACCAATCAATGCTCGAGCTGTCACGCGCAACCCGCCGTTGGCGGCACAAGTCCAAGTAAGGAAATCTTCCCCAAACTCGAACAAAATCCTGAAACCCTCGTCTACAACCTTCACGGGGCACAAAATATTCTCCCTACTTTCATAACTCCAGATGGTCCGGTGCGCGAGGCGCGGTTTAAGTATTTCTTGAATCCCGACGGTTCGCTCAGCAACACACCCGATGGCGGGGTGCATGACCTCTTCGTCATTACGGGCCGCACCGATGCGGGCAGTTGTTCCATCAAGCAGCCGAACTTCGCTCGTCATCTCGACCTGGACAACGTCATTTTCCGCATTCCCACTCCTGTCTTTGGCGCGGGGCTGATCGAGAACATCGCCGACGAAACCATCCTTGCCAATATGCGTTCTGAAAGCGAGCGCAAGGAAGCCTTGGGCATTTCCGGCCATCCCAATCGCAACGGAAATGATGGAACGATCTCCCGCTTTGGGTGGAAGGCTCAGAACAAATCGCTCGAAATCTTTGCGGGCGAGGCCTACAACGTCGAAATGGGCGTGACCAACGAGCTGTTTCCCAACGAGCGGCCCAGTCCAGACGAAGCAGCACACGGAGGTCTTCCCGCCAGTTGCAAGCTGAATCAGACGCCGGAGGACACTTCCAGCTTCACCGTGCTTGCGAACTCGGATCCCTCGGCGCAAAACGCCCAGGTTCCCAGCGACACCGTGCAGTTTGCCATGTTCATGCGTCTCCTGGCTCCGCCCACGGCTTCCACCACCAATCCAGGCGGTGCGGCGTCGATCGTCAATGGAAGACGCGTTTTTGGCGCGGCCGGATGCGCGCTATGCCATACGCCGGCGATGCGCACCGCGCCGTCTTCGTTCACGCCGGGCTTGAGTGAGCAGAACGCACAGCTCTTCTCGGATCTGCTCGTTCACCACATGGGCTCAAACCTGGCCGATGGCGTTTCTCAAGGCGGCGCGGGCCCCGACGAATTCCGTTCCGCGCCGCTCTGGGGCCTCGGGCAGCGCATCTTCTTCCTCCATGACGGGCGCACAAAGGATCTCCTCGACGCCATCCAGCAGCACGCCAGCCCAGGCTCCGAAGCGAACGGGGTCATTCGCAATTTCCACAACAACCTCACCCCACAACAACAGCAGGACCTCTTGAACTTCCTGCGTTCACTCTAAGACCGGCCGGAATTAGCACCAAGAGCCTTGGATGGGACAGGCAGAAAAGCCTGTCCTATCAGCATCTTGCAGCCCGCACGCAGTAGTTGGCCTCGGCCGGTGCGGACTCATCCCTCCAAATGCTTCTCCCCAATTCGCGCCATCGCGCATAGTGAATTTCCAGGCTCGGCGGAGTATGATACGGCTCCGAAGTCCCCAGTGACACCCAGGAGACCCGGAGGGCCACCCCATGGCTCACCGCTTTACCATCGGCGTTGAGGAAGAGTTTCAGATCATTGATCCCGCTACGTGCGACCTGCGCTCGCACGTGACCCAGCTCATTTCCGCTGCTTCTCCCGGCATCATCGAGCAAGTTAAGAACGAGATGCACCAATCCATCGTCGAGACGGGGACGAATATCTGCCAGAACGTCGCCGAGTTGCGCATTGAAATGCACCGCACACGCGGCGAACTGGTTGCCGCCGCGGAACGCGCCGGCCTGCAGGTGGCGGCGGCGGGCACACATCCCTTTTCGAGCTGGATCGATCAGGTGATCTCTCCCGGCGAGCGTTATCAGAACATCATTGAAGAGCTCCAGCAGCTCGCCAGATCGCTTCTCATCTTCGGCATGCACGTGCACGTGGCAATGCCGGACAAACAAAGCACCATCGACATGATGAACATGGTGCGCTACTTCCTACCGCACTTGCTCGCCCTTTCCACCAGCTCGCCTTTCTGGATGGGGCGCGATACTGGACTCAAGTCATTCCGCACCACCGTTTTCCGCCGCTTCCCGCGCACCGGAGTGCCGGAACAGTTCGAATCCTGGAGCGCTTACGAAAATTTCGTCAATCTGCTCGTGAAACTCCATTGCATCGACAACGGCAAGAAAATTTGGTGGGATGTGCGTCCGCATCCCACGTTCGGAACCCTGGAATTTCGCATGTGCGACGTCGCCACCAAAGTCGAGGAAGCCGTTGCAATTGCGGCGCTGACGCAGGCCATCGTCGTGAAGCTGTACAAGCTGTCTACGAGCAACCAGAGCTGGCGCCTGTACCGCCGCGCGCTTATCGAAGAAAACAAGTGGCGCGCTGCCCGCTATGGCATCGAAGGCAAGCTCATCGATTTCGGCAAGGAAGAAGAAGTGCCCATGCGCTCGCTGATTCCGGAATTATTGGAGCTTGTGGATGACGTCCTCGACGAGCTCGGCAGCCGCAGCGCCGTCGAGTATGTCCACACCATCTTGAACGAAGGCACGAGCGCGGAACGCCAGTTGCGCGTGTACCAGCAGACGGGCGATCTGAAAGCTGTCGTGCGCCATCTGGTAGCTGAAACGCGAGCTGGCGTCACTCAACCGCAAACTTCTTCCGCACGTGCGGTAAATTGAGCGAAGCGGCGCGGCGGGCGAAAACCTCGAATCGCCTCACAGGAGCACGGAAATGATTAAGGTTGGCCTTCTCTGCGGGCGCGAATACAGTTTTCCTCCGGCGTTCATCGTTCGCGTGAACGAGCTGGGCAAGAAAGACGGCGTCGCCGCCGAATTCGTGAAGCTGGGCGGAACTCGCATGCGCGAGTCGGCGGAGTACAAGGTCATCGTCGACCGTATCTCCCACGAGGTCGAATACTACCGCGGGTACTTGAAGCACGCCGTTCTGCAGGGCACCTATGTAATCAACAATCCCTTCTGGTGGACGGCCGACGACAAATTTTTCAACTACACCGTGGCATCGAAGCTCGGAATTGCCATTCCCAAGACCGTCCTGCTGCCCCAGAAAGGCTATCCGAGCGATGTGGACATCACTTCGGAATCCCTGCACAACTTGAAATATCCCGTGGATTGGGATGGATTGCTCGATTATGTCGGCAGGCCCGCAATCTTGAAACCGTTTTCCGGCGGCGGATGGAAACACGTCTACAAGGTGAACAACAAAGAAGAACTTCTCTCCGCTTACGACAAGACTTCTCCTTATTGCATGACCCTGCAGGAGTTCATCGATTTCACGCAGTACGTGCGTTGTTTCACTTTCGGAAAGAACGACATTTTGCCTGTGCATTACGATCCCAAAGAGCGGCGCTACCTGGTAGACCACGACTATCTGACTCCGGAACTCGGCGCGCGCATAGTGAAAGACGCGCGCACAATCAATCAGGCGCTCGGCTATGAAATGAACACTATCGAGTTTGCCGTGAAAGACGGCGTGCCCTACGCCATCGACTTCCTCAATCCCGCGCCCGATTTCGAGCGCGACCGCGTCACGGATTTTTATTTCCAGCACGTTGTCGAGAAAATGGCGCGGCTGGTCGTCGACCGCGCGCTGAGCGGCGCTGTTTCAAATCCGTGGCCGCGCTGGGAGGAAATGCTCGGCGTGGGCGCTTCGGGCGGATTCACCGGCGCTCCGAGGAGCGTGGGCGCGCAAGCCGTGGCCGGACAAACTGCCGCCGGGCAAGCCGGAGCGAAAACCAAATGACGAGCGTGGCGATGGCTTCCGTTGCGCCGTTGGATCCAGCGGAGGAGTGGAGTTCCATTCTGAAATCTACTCTTATGCGCATGCCGGCGCTTCCGGAAGTCTTGTTCAAAAGGATGCGTAAGGCCAGGCTGACGTTCGGCAATCGCGTCCACTGCCCTTTCCTGCGCCCGTTTTTTCTTTCTCCCGAAGACGAAGAGCGTGTTCGGAACGTCGCCGAAACCATCGCCGAGCTTGGCGAGCGAGTCGCCGCCGCGGCGCTCGAGGACAAAAATCTTTTTGTCCAATTTCATCTGCATCCCGAAGAGGAACGCCTGGCGCGCATGCATGCCGGTTACGGACGCGCCAGCACGGCATCGCGGCTGGATGCTTTTCTCCTTCCCGAATCGCTGAAATTCGCGGAATACAACGGTGAATCTCCCGCGGGATTGGGCTACGCGGAAACGCTCGCGGAAATATTCCACGAACTCCCCGTGATGGGTAGATTCGAGCAAAAATTTGACGTGCAGAGCTACCCGCTCAGCGCGAAACTTCTCGAAGCTCTGGTGATGAGCTATGCCGACTGGGGAGGCACGTCCAAGAGTCCACAGATCGCAATCGTGGATTGGCAGGGTGTGCCCACCTGGAGCGAATTTGAAATTCTCCAGGCGCGCTTCGAAAAAATGGGCGTTCCCACGGTGATCGCGGACCCGCGGGATCTGGAATTTGACGGCAAATCGCTTATCGCGGATGAAAAAAAGATTGATTTGGTCTACCGGCGAGTGCTCATCAACGACATCGTCGCCCGGCCCGATGAATGCTCCGCGCTCGTGAGAGCCTACGCCGCGAATGCCGTGTGCGTCGCCAATACTTTTCGCTGCAAGATTCCGCACGTAAAAGCGTTTTTCGCCGTCCTCACGGATGAGCAAAATGGCGCGCTTTTTTCGCACCGCGAACGCGAGCTGATCAAGCGGCACGTTCCCTGGACGCGCGTGCTCGCCGACGTAAATACCGCGCATTACGGAGAGCATATCGAATTGCTGGCGTTCATCCGCCGCGAGCGGCATAACCTGGTCCTGAAACCCAGCGATGAGTACGGCGGCTCCGGCGTGACGCTCGGCTGGGAAACGGACGAAGCTGCCTGGGACGCGGCGATCGGGCGTGCGCTCTCCGCAAAAAATGGCGTGTGGATCGTTCAGGAAAGAATTCCGATCCGCCGCGAAGTTTTTCCCTATGTTCCGCAAATCGGCAAGCTGGAATTCCGCGACATGCTGGTGGACTTTGCGCCTTATTTGTTTCGCGGAAAACTGTGCGGTTATCTGACGCGGTTGAGCGCCACCGGCCTCGCGAACGTAACCAGTGGGGGCGGCCAGGTCCCGGCCTTCCGCGTCTCCCCCCGCGCACACTAACACACGCTTTTTCGTCTGCTGCCTTTTCCGACGCAAGAATTTGAACCAAAGGAGGCAAAACCTCATCCAATCCATTAAAATAATGAATGTGAGATTCGGTCCTCCACAAACGGAACTGATGCCGGGCGCAAGGAACGCCGTGGAAACGTGCCTCGCGGTGCAGCCGGGCGAGCACGTCGCGCTGATCGCGGACGAAGCGAGCTCCACGGTCGCCGCGAGCATTGCCGCGGCGCTTAAAGAGCGGCACGCGGCATTCAGCGAATTTCTGCTGGAAGATTTTGGCCGGCGGCCGATGCGCTCGGTGCCGGTAGACGTGCTGCACGCGCTTGAAATTGACGACGTGGGCATCCTCTGCATGCAGCCGCAACAGGGCGAACTGAGCGTGCGCATGGCCATCGTGCGCGTCGTGGAGCGGCGGCAGATTCGCTACGCCCATATGGTCGGCGTAACACCGGAAATCATGCAGCAGGGCATGCGCACGGACTATCGTCTGGTGGACAAACTCAGCGACAAGCTGCGCGAGCGCATGCTGCGCGCCGAAACGCTCACCGTCAAAACCGAAGCGGGCACGGCGTTCAAAGCGCACTTTGACGGCGGACTCGATTGGGTCAAGACCAGCGGGCTGATCAGCCGGCGCTACTGGTCGAATCTGCCCGCCGGTGAAGTGTTCACCACGCCGGCGACGGTGGACGGCACGTTTGTGTGCGACGCCACTGCGGGCGACCACTTCGGCGGAAAGTACGGCGATTTGCAGGCCACGCCGCTGGTGCTGCAGATCGAAGGCGCGCGGCTGGCCGGCGTCGAATGCCTGCGCAAGGATTTGCAGGAGGAATTCTGGGAGTACTGCCACACGGACGAAAACAGCGACCGCGTCGGCGAGCTCGCCTTTGGCACCAACCTGGGGCTCTCCGAGATGATCGGAATTCTCCTTCAGGACGAAAAATTTCCCGGCGTGCACATCGCCTTCGGCGATCCCTACGGCAGCCAAACCCACGCGAATTGGAAGTCCAGAACGCATGTGGACGTGCTGACGCGGAAGTGCAACGTGTGGATCGATGACGACCAGGTGATCGAAAACGGCCACTACCAACTCGACCACCTCGGGCTTTCCTGAGGCTTGCCCTCCCAGCGTCCCATTCCGTAGGCTCATACGCCCGCCCTCATAATTCTTGGGCACGCCTCCCCACTGCGACGGGGCAAGCGGGGGGGTATACACCCCCATGGCAATGGAAAGAGTCCGCAAGCGATTGAAAGGAAATGGGTTGCAGGCTTCCATTGTGCAAAAGAGTCCGGAAGCCATTGGAAGCAAAGGGGTTGAACGACTGGAATGCCCTTGAGGAACGGGGGAAGCCCGAGACGACGGGCATGCCCTCCTTCGACGGGCAGGCCGTGGGAATAATCGAACTGGAATCGAGCGAACATGTGGAATGATAGCACGCGGGGGACGGTAACCTAAGGGTTATTCAGCGAATGGCGGAATTAACGGGTTGAATGACGATTTTCGGGGTTGAATGGGAAAGGGGCGACCGAAAAGTCAAAACCCGCACCCTTGAAACCCCGCAAGGGTCCGGCACCCAGGTTCGTCCTAGCGCGTTATGGGTGTGCCACCCGTCCGAATGCGAGAGTTCTCGCGCAGGAATTCTTAATTCCTTACTGCTTTGCGGCAAGCCCGGGCGCGCCGCCGAACAGCGTCGCAATGCTCGTACTGGGCGAAGGAGTGATGCTGACGCGCTTGAGGGAAGTATCGTCCTGCATAAGGACCAGCAAATTACCGTCCGGCCCAAGCTGCCAGGATTCCTTTCCAAGGCCGCCGCCGACGCCAGATCCGACCGCAAGAAATCCCTCGGCAACCGGCTTGCCATCCACGTAAACACGATATATGGCCCGACCCTCGTTCCGGATCCAGAAAAGATGGTTGCTGTCTGCCGAAAAGGTCAGGTTGACGCTGTCGTGCGGGCCCAGGAGCACCGCTTTGTTATCCAAACAAAGATACACGTCGTTCGGGTTCGCCGCCGGATTTCCGCTGCGGCAGAAGTAGGCGATGTGCTTGCTGTCCGGGCTGAAAACGTAGGGCTTATTGTTGGCTGACATGAACCCGCTGCCCGCTGGTGCATAACCTGTCTGTTGAACCACGCCATCGACCACCATGACCGGCCCCTCTCGAGCTTGCATCCGGAAGGCGTAGTGCTCACCGTCCGGACTGAACCCTAATTGGTCCATACCAATTGCTTGAGGGGCCTGTTTCGGCAAGTGGAAAATCTTGCCATCCAGCGTCACGACGCCGCTGTCTGTAGTCAAAAAATGGTTTTTTACCGGCGAGAAGAGACAATCGGACACCCCAAGCACTTCATCGGATTCCTGGCCGCCATACACGATCCAATTTTTGTTTGCGTTGCCAGCCATGGATCCCGTGTAAACAAGAGTCGACGAATCGGCCGTGAAGGCAGTACTTCCGTAGTTGTGCGTCACCTCAGACGAAGTGGTGTTGAATGCTCCGATGCCGCCATAGGTTTGCCCCTTCTTGCCGTCGGAGAAAACCCATGACCGGCCACTGGCGTCGTGGTAGACGGCGGAATAATGTTTGCCGTCGGGGCTGAATTTCACATCTTTGATGCCACCCGAAACATTGTTGTTTTCACTTCCAGGAACTTCCTTACCACCGATGACCAGGAACTCGGTCGAAGGAGTTCTGCCGACACCCCTCTTGACATGGGCGATGACCATGTTGCCAACGGGAGGAATATAAAGCATGACCCACTCCGCGCGCATGAAGGGTTTGCCATCGAGAAGGACCTCGATCGCCGACGCGTTCGGAACGCTAACGTTGCGTTTGGTGTAGAGATGCTGGCTGTCGGCGCTCCACTGAGGATCGCCGGCGTTATAGGGAGCTGGCTGGCCATCTATGAATAGCTGCGTTCGCATCGAGTGAGGGGTGGAGAGGTCAGTCAGGAGGTACGCGAAGTGATTTCCGTCGGGACTAAAGACGTAGCTACGAGAATCAGTGGGCGCGCCCAAAGGGCCGGCCTTGCCGTCAAACACGAAACGGACGGCGGCTGTGCTCGAATTGATCTTGGCGACCGACGTAAAGAAAACATGCTTGCTATTGGACGTAAAGCCGAGAGCGCAATTGGCCAAACCGATGTTACCCAATTGGTCCGTATCGGAGCCTCTCGCTAGTTCCTTGCCGTCCACCATGGCGACCCATTCATTACCGATCCGCCCGCAGTAGGCGAAGCGATTGCCGTCGGGACTGAACACAAAGGCCTGCGCGCCATTCTGACCAAAGATTTGGTCGAACTTTGGCCCAGCCACGCCATCGTAAACAACCACCTGCCGACTGCCGCTGTGCGATAGGGTGGCTACATGAATGCCTTGTGGGCTGACCGCGAACTGCGCGCCTTGCTCCACCGGAGCCATCAGTACCGGTTCGATCTTCGTCCCGGCTGGGGGAGTGAACGGGCCCGTATCGTTGACCGCTGCTCCGCCGCGCGCTTGCGGCGCGTTAGCGGGCTGGCGCGCTCCCGGCGCCTGGCCTGGCACGGGCTGGCCCGGCACCGGCTGGCCCGGCTGCCCGTTCTTGCCTTGGTCTTTGGCTTTCTTCCACGCATCCTTGATTGCATCGATGGGATTCTGGTTTTGCGCGGCGGCTCTTCCCGGCGTCATGACCAGCACCGCGATGGCTATTGCTGCCAACACTTTGAACTTCTTAAGGATTGCCTTTCGCATGGATGTCTCTCCTCGCTTGCCCCATAGCGATCACTCGCCCGAGCTTTCTCCGCCACGACCTAATGAGCCGCCGCCGGATTAGGGCCAATCACTCATCGGCCTCTTAAGCCTGAATTTCCGTTTTGAGCTTCCACTTCGCCGGGAAGCCTAGCCCTCCTGCCCCATCGTGTCAACAGCAAGCGCGCTCCGCTCACCAGAGACTACGCCCCGACCCGGTGGTCAGGGGAAACGACGCGGCGTATGGGCCCCGCGGCGGCGCTAGCGCTCAATTTCAAAGTAGATGCGAGCGGTTGCGCGGTACTCGGCAATTTTATTGCCGTCAAGCACCATCTCGAATTCCGAAACGCGCGCCCACCTCACGCCGCGCACGGTCTTGCCGGCTTCGGCAACGGCGTTCTCGGCGGCTTTGGCGAAGCTCTCTTTGGAATTTCCGACGATTTCGATGACTTTCTGCGGCATGGATGGCCTCCTTTTGTTGAGCCGGAGTATATCGCTTTCTGAAGGATGTACGTAGTGCCGACGAGCGTGAAAAGGGACTGTGCCGTCGTAGTGGCCTAATTTGACGGGCGCTTCATTTCAAGCCTAGGCCTAAGGCCGTGGGATGCTTCGGTTGATAAAGGCCGACCTCCCCTCCACCGGGAAGCCGCATCTTCGTAATGGAACCCCATCGTGCTTCCTCAACCGCAGAAAACTTAACACCCTTCTTCGCGAGCGAAGCCATCTCGGCTTTCAGGGCGTCGCACATGAAATAGAGTTCGTGGGGACCATTCACGTCGGACGGGTGGAATGCGGCTTCTCCCGGCGGCAGGGCGAAAATCAGCCAGCCATGACCTGCATCCACGGATTTGAACCCGAGAACGTCGCGGAAAAACGCGCGGTCCGCTTCGGCGTCTTTGCTGTAGACAACTACGTGAGCGCCAGAAATCATTTGCCCCTCCAAATAAATACCCGAAACTCAAAGTAGCTTGCATGTTGAGTAGAATCTCGAAAGGTCGATCAAGATCAAATTAGGGCACTGCCTGCCGCCGTAGTGAGGTTGACAACTCGCTGAATTCGTTACGCCGTAAGTTTCAGGGAGACTTCTTGCGAAGCCGGAAGCCCTCGAGCGCTAAATACGCGAAGACGAGCGCGGCCACCCAGCTTACCCAAGAGGGAACAACCCAGCCCCCGAGCAACACCGGCACCTTGAAAACCAGGCGCGACAGATGGCCGAGTGCGATGAACAGGAAGATCACGCTGGCGACCAGGGGAAATGTCTTGTGCGTCATGACGCCTCTCTCTTTTGACACGATCTACAGATGACTAGCAGGCTTGTACTCTCGGGGGTTGGGGGAGTCAAGAAGATAGTGGGTTCTGGCGGTGCAAGCAAGCCTCACGCCTGAAGGCGTGAGCTACACACGGCTGGCGAGATGAACTCGCCCCCGCAAACAACAAGGACGGGCACTCGCGCCTAGTCGTAGTAGTGAGGGGACTTCTTGAGCTTGGCGTTGGCGAGGAAGTCGTGCTGAATCCAAAGCTGCGCGCCGGTCTTTTTCAGGAAGGCGTCAATGGCCACGCGCGTGGCGCGCGTCTGGGCGGGATTGAATTCGAAGGTGGGCACGCGATCGAGCGCACGCTCCTCGGGATAATGATAGAGATCGCCGCAGACCAGCACGGACCCGGTCTTGGGCAATTTCACGAATAAGACCTGGTGACCGGGAGTATGCCCCGGCGCCCATTTAATGACGACCGTGCCATCGCCGAAGACGTCATGGTCATCGGTCTTGATGATGAGCGTTTTGCTGTTGCGGAGGGCTGCGTAGGTGGAAGGCTGAGTGACGCCGGGAGGTTTTTCAGCGAACATGGCGTCGCGCTCTTCCTGGCGCACCAGCCAGGTGGCGCCGGCGAAGAGGTTGGCGTTGGCGGTGTGGTCGTAATGGTAGTGCGAGAGGGCGAGGTACGTGATGTCGGGCGGTGAATAGCCGAGCTCCGCGAGTTGGGCGGTCAAAGAGTTGGATAGCATGATGTCGCGTTGCTGTGAGTCTGGGAGAATGACGTGTTGCGTGATGGCGGCGCCTGTGGGTTTCCAGGAGGAGTCAGGAACAGCGCCGGCATCCCAGATCAATGTGCCCTTGGGATGAGTGACGAGAAAGCAGGCGATGGAAAGGTCGGTGGCGGCGACCTCTTCGGGCTTGAGCGAAAAACGCGACAGGTCGGCGACGTGGATAGTGCCGCAGTCGAAGACGTAGAGCCTGAGGGAGCGAGGAGGTTGTGCGCGACGGGCCGGAGAAGGATCGTTCTGTGCTGCGGCGCGCGGGATCGTGGCGAAAACTAGCGCGGCAAAACTAAGCGCAACGACAAAGGCCGCGATTAGAAACCGAGATGTGTTGCGTTGCATGGTGCGGCCATAGTACCTGAACGGGAGAGGTCGGGAAACGCAAAAAGAATTTCTTCAGGGGCTAAAGCCCATCATTTGAGAGCTGGCATTATGTCGGAGCTAAAGCTCCGACCCCCTAAAGAGCGCTTATGGCGTGCGTTGCACGAAAATGCCAGAGAAAGACTGGCGGTGGCGGAGGAACAGAATTCCCCAGAGAATCGCAACCAGGATGGCCATCGGCAGACCTGTCCTATACATGAGCAGATGAAAGCAAAGGATGTTCACAATCACGGGGCCAAGCAGGACCAGCGCGAGCGGCACGTAGCGATTCACGAGCAGCAGCACGCCGCCCGCGACTTGAACCGCCGACACTACAAGAACGTAGTGTGACGCAAAGAGCGCAGTCATGAATTGGCCGGCGGGTCCTGGAGGCGGAGGCGGCGCCGGAATGAAATGCAAGAAACCATTCAGGCCAAATACAAGAAAGACCAGGCCAAGCAGATAGCGTGCAATCAGTGCGGCGATTTTCATCGGTTTTCCTTTCGAGACAAAAGATGTGCGGGCGGCCTCCAGTCGGAAGTTCGTAGCCCAAGACTGCGGCAAGCGCATTGTAGCTCAAGTGGTCCGTATGGGCAGAGCAGGAGCAGGACGGGAGGGGAGTGGGCGAGGAGGAAGAGAGATTCCTCTCTGCGCAGGCCGACCCTTTCACAGGAGTGAAAGGGGAAGAATAAAGTCGGCCTGCTCCGTTCGGAATGACGGTTGGGGTGTGGGTCGTATATGTCGGAGCTAAAGCTCCGACCCCCTAAAGAACACGAGATGCCGGCCTGAAGGTGCGGCGCTGTGCGTGCCCTGACGATCAGAAGAGGCGACCGATGTATTCGCGCATCTGGTGTTTCCAGTAGGGCCAGTCGTGGCCGCCCTGGGGACCCCAGTTATCCAGGTGATGGTGAATGCCTTTGCCGGCGAGAATTTCGGAGAGGCGGTAGGCAGGGCCGCTGTTTTCCCACGGGCCGGTGCCGGTGGTGATGTGAATGTCGCACGTGGCGAGCTGGCCGAGGAGCCAGGAATCGTTGAGATTCGCGAGATAGTCCACGGGATTATTGAAATAAAAATTGTCGTCGTACATGCCGTCCATGAAATTTTTCACGTCATAGACGCCGGACATGGCGAAGCAGCGCTTGATGACGTCGGGATGCTTGAGGAGCGAATTGGCGGCGTGATACGCGCCGAAGGACGCGCCCATGGTGGAAATGGCGATGCCCTGGGTCTGGCAATTTTCGTAAATGAAGGGCACGACCTCTTCGCGGAGATAGGAATCGAACATGGCTTGGACGTAGCTGCGGTGGAACGGGTGCGCGGCTTTGTCGTAGAAGCCGTAGCCGTTGACAGTATTGACGCAAAAGAATTTGACTTTGCCGCCGTCGATAAAATCGGCGAGCGCGCCGATCATACTCTGGCCTTCGAGCTCCCATTCGTCGCCGGCGCTGGTGGGAAAGCCGATGAGCGGAGGTCCCCAGTGGCCAAAAACGGCGACGCCCAGCTCGATGCCGAGCCGCGGCGAATGCCAGCGGTGGTATTCGCGTTTCATCGTGTGCCCTCGTGCGGGTTGCGGGGGAAAGGAAGTATGCCAGCGCAGTGGGAGGAGAGCAATCGGTTTGAGCCGCAGGCTCCGCGGACTTTCGCTGTATAGTTAGGAGGTAGATTTCCAACAGGAAAGGAGAATTAGAGGGATGGCCACACCGACGATGAACCGACCCACACCAGAGCGTATTTTTAATACGCTAGCGGCGTTTCAGCAGACTGCGGCGCTGAAGACCGCAATCGAACTCGATATTTTCACCGCGATTGGCGACGGAGCGAATCAAGCCGCGACTCTTGCAAAGAAAGTGGGCGCGGCGGAACGCGGGGTGCGCATACTGGCGGACTACCTGACCATTCAAGGTTTCCTGACGAAAGAAGGAGACCGCTACTCGCTGACGCAGGAGTCGACACTGTTCCTGAGCCGCAAGTCGCCGGCGAGCATGACCTCACTGACCGGATTTCTCGCCGGCGATTGGCACAAAGGGAACTTCGAACAACTGACGAAAGCGGTGCGCAAAGGGGGTTCGGTCACCGGAGAAGGAGACAACACCAAACCGCACGACGAAGTGTGGGTAGCGTTTGCGAGGTCCATGGCGCCGCTGACGGCGCCGGCCGCGGGTTTCATGGCGCAGCTTGCGGGTATGGCAGAACAAAAGCCATGCAAGATTCTGGACGTTGCCGCGAGCCACGGAATGTTTGGCATCACCTTCGCAAAGATGAATCCGCAGGCGCAAATCGTGGCGGTGGACTGGCCCGCGGTGCTCGAAGTAGGCAAAGAGAACGCGAAGAAAGCGGGAGTTGCAGACAGGTTTACGGCACTGCCGGGGAGCGCGTTCAAAGTGAAACTCAGCACGGGATACGATTTTGTGCTGCTGACTAATATTCTTCACCACTTCGATCGACCTGCCTGCGAAAAATTGCTGAAGCGGATGCACGCCGCGCTGAAGCCGGGCGGGAAGGCCATCACGCTCGATTTCGTTCCCAACGAGGACCGCGTATCGCCGCCCACAGCGGCAGCGTTCAGCTTGATCATGCTGGCCGGCACGAATGTCGGCGACGTTTATACACTTTCAGAATATGAGAAGATGTTCCGCGCTGCAGGTTTCAGAAAGACGACGCTGCACCAAGTTCCGGACTCGCCGCAGCAAGTGCTCGTTACCGAGAAGGCCGAATGAAAAAGAAAAACAAGAAAAAGGAGGCAGTGAAACGGAAGGCGCAACCACGCGCGAACAATCCGGATCATGCTCTGCGGGAGCACCTCGTGTACCTCCTGAAGGGCGGCGGAGCGCACGTGCATTTCATGGACGCGCTGGACGGCTTTCCCGAGCGCAATCGCGGCGCGTTCGCGGCCGGCTTGGTGCACACCGGCTGGCAATTGCTCGAGCATGTGCGCATCACGCAGCGGGACATTCTCGAGTTCAGCCGCAATCCCAAACACGTGTCGCCGGGATTTCCCGAAGGTTACTGGCCGAAGACGCCTCTGCCGCCGAATAACGAGGCGTGGAACAACAGCGTGGAGGCGTTCCGCAGCGACCTGCAGGAAATGATCCGGCTGGTGGAAGATCCCAAGAAAAACCTGTACGCGAAAATTCCGCACGGGGATGGGCAGACGGTTTTGCGAGAGGCGCTCCTGCTGGCCGACCACAACTCGTATCACCTGGGGCAGTTGGTGGATCTGCGGCGTGCGTTGGGGACGTGGCCTGAAGAGTAGAAATTTTCGCGTACACCCGAGGATCAGTAAGGCTTCTTGTTTTCCTGTTTTTTCCAGGCTTCAAAAACGGCGAGGGATTCGTCGCGCAGAAGTTGCGTCATGGGAATGCGCCGCGCCGCAGGCGGATGTTTCAGTTCATCGTAGATGAAAGCGTCGTCGAAGCCCGCCGCGGCAGCATCCGCGGCAGTGCCCGCGTAAAAAACGCGCGCCGGGCGTGCCCAATAAATTGCGCCCTGGCACATCGGGCAAGGCTCGCAAGTCGTGTAGAGGTCGCATCCGGTAATTTGAAAATCATTGAGTTTGCGGCAGGCTTCTCGAATGGCGACGACTTCGGCGTGCGCGGTGGGGTCGTTCGTCGAAGTGACGCGGTTCGTCCCCTCCGCGAGAACACGGCCGTCTTTGACGACGAGAGCCGCAAAAGGGCCGCCGCGGCCCGTGCGGACGTTTTCGATCGCCAGGGCAATCGCGCGGCGCATAAATTCTGGGAACATGTTTCGGTTTCGTCTCTTCTTCCAGCTTGCCCTGCTCTGGCCGATTTCGCAATCTGGGGTTCGTTTGCCTGGGGAGAATTGCGCAATGCTCGAGGCCCGGGCAGAACCCCGGCTGGGAGAAAGCCCTGCTTGCATGAAATAGAAATGGCGGTAGGATGGAGCAGTGCCCTGGACGGATTTACGCTGATTTTCCTATATATAGAAGATTGAAATGGGGGAAGCCATGATCCGCATTGAAAACGTTCAACGCCGGGATTTCCTGAAGGGAATGCTGGGAGCGGGGGCTTTCGTATTAAGCGTGCGCGTTATGCCGGAAGAGCTTTTTGCGGAGAGCACGGCGGAAGCCGCGGGCACAACGGACGCAGCGGCAGCGATGGCAAAAGCACCACTGCAGCCGAGCGTGTACCTGGCCATCGACACGGATGGAACCGCGTACATCATTGTGCATCGCTCGGAGATGGGAAGCGGGAACCGGACGGGGCTGCCGCGGATCGTTGCGGATGAACTGGATGCGGACTGGGCGCGCGTGAAGGTGGTGCAGGCGACGGGTGATGAAAAATACGGCGACCAGGATACGGACGGGTCGCATTCGGTGCGAAGCTTCTTCGACACCTTGCGCGAGGCGGGAGGGACGGCGCGGTTGATGCTGGTGCGAGCCGCAGCGGCGCAGTGGGGCGTTCCGGCGTCGGAATGCACTACGAGCCCGCACATGGTTGTGCACAAGGCGAGTGGGAAGAAACTGGGTTATGGAGAGCTCGCGGCGGCGGCAGGAAAGCTGGAAGTGCCGAAGAAAGAGGAGATAAAACTCAAAGCGCGGAGCGAGTGGCGCTACATCGGAAAAGGCACGGCGAGCTACGACCTGAAAGACATGTGCACCGGCAAAGCGGCGTATGGGCAGGATACGCGCATGGAAGGAATGCTCTATGCGAGCGTGGCGCATCCGCCGGTGCTGGGGAGTTCGGTGAAATCGCTCGACGACAAAGCGGCGCTGAGCGTCGCCGGCGTGAAGCAAACGGAAACGATCGATGCGTTCAAGCCACCCGTCGGCTTTCAAGCACTCGGCGGCGTTGCGGTGCTAGCGGATAATACTTGGGCCGCCATGCAGGGAAGGAAAAAGCTGAAGATCGAGTGGGAGAAGAGCCCACACAGCGTTTGGAACTCGGACGCGTATAAGAAAGAGTTGCAAGAGACGGCGCGCAAGCCGGGAAAAGTCGTGCGCGAAATCGGCAACGTGGACGAGGCTTTTGCGAAGGGCGGCAAAATCGTCGAGGCGGAGTATTATGCGCCGCTGCTGGCGCATGCGCCTATGGAGCCGCCGGCGGCCTTGGCGGTGTACCGCGACGGCAAAGCTGAAGTGTGGGCTCCCACACAGGATCCGCAAGGAGCGCGAAACGCGATCGCGCAGGCCGTGGGCTTGAAGAAGGAAAACGTGACGGTGAATGTGACGCTGATTGGCGGCGGATTCGGCCGGAAGTCGTTCCCGGACTTCGCGGTGGAAGCGGCAGTGCTCTCGAAAAAGACGGGAAAACCCGTCAAGGTGGTATGGAGCCGCGAAGACGACATCAAGTTCGATAGCTACCATTCGGTGTCAGCGATGTACATGAAGGCGGCGCTCGGAGCGGATGGAAAGCCCACGGCGTGGCTGCAGAGAACCGTGTTTCCTCCCATCGGATCGACATTTGATATGAAAGCGGTTTATTCGTCACCGGACGAACTGGGGCTGGGTTTCACGGATGTCCCGTTCGCGGTGGCGAGCTTTCGCGCGGAGAACGGACCGGCAGCGGCCCATACGCGCATCGGCTGGTTTCGGTCCGTGGCCAATGTCTATCATGCGTTCGGAATTCAGTCGTTTGTGGATGAACTGGCGCATGCGGCGGGAAAAGACCCGGTCGAATACCTGCTACAACTGCTGGGACCCGACCGAGTCGTCCCAAGGAGCGAACTTCCCAAGGAATTCCCGAACTATGACGGAGCCTACGAGCAATATCCCATTGATACGGCTAGACACCGCCGAGTGCTGACGCTGGCTGCGGAGAAGGCCGGATGGGGCAAACAAAAACAGGGCAACGGATTCGGCATGGGGATCGCGATGCACCGCAGTTTTCTGACGTATGTGGCCACGGTGGTTCAGGTGCAGGTGGATGATGCTGGCAAGGTGCGCGTCAAGCGCGTGGATTCTGCGGTGGATGCCGGTATTGTCGTAAATCCGGAGACGGTACGCCAGCAGTTTGAGGGCGCGGCGGTAATGGGGACTAGCCTTTCCTTCTACGGAGAGATCACGGCAACCAACGGCGTAATTGACCAATCGAATTTCGATACCTTCCAGATGGCGAGGATGAACAACGCGCCGCGGGAGACAAACGTCTATATCGTGCCGAGCGATGCGCCGCCGGCGGGAATTGGTGAACCCCCTCTTCCGCCGTTTGCGCCGGCGCTGTGCAATGCCATCTTCGCCGCGACGGGGAAGCGTGTTCGAGAGCTGCCGCTTTCGCGAGCGGGCCTGGCTTGAAATTAAGTGTGTTCATAATTGCGGCGGTGGCTGCCGCGACCACCGCGCCGATCGCCGCACAGCGTAAACCTGTACTGCCTCAAATTGACCTGCCGCATCCCTATTATTTCCGCGAGATGTACCTGCCGCAATTGACGAGCGGGCCAAGCAGCGTGGCCTGGTCGCTGGATTCGAAGGAAGTGGTGTATTCGATGGCGGGATCGCTGTGGCGGCAGAAAATCGACGGGAGTGTGGCACAGCAAATTACGGACGGGCCCGGGTACGACTATCAACCGGATTGGTCGCCGGACGGGAAGAGCATCTTGTACGTGTCTTATCAGAAGGATGCGATGGAGTTGTGGATGTTGGATTTGGCCACGGGGAAAACAACGCAATTGACGAGTGGCGGTGCGGTGAACGTGGAGCCGCGATGGTCGCCAGATGGAAAGCAGATTGTTTTTGTCTCGACTACGTACAACAAACGGTTTCACATCTTTCGCACTGATGTGCAGAACGGGAAGCTGGAAAACGTCGTCCGGCTGACGGGTGAAACGAAGAGTCCGCTGCCGCGCTATTACTACAGCGCGTTCGATCACGAAATCAGCCCGGTATGGTCACGGGATGGAAAGGAGATTCTTTTCATTTCGAACCAAGGACACATTTACGGGACGGGCGGATTCTGGAGGATGAGGGCGGAGCCCGGCGCGGAGGCGCGCGAGATCCATTACGAAGAGACAACCTGGAAGGCCCGGCCGGACTTTTCGCCGGACGGCTCACGGATTGTCTACAGCTCATATCTCGGGCGGCAGTGGCATCAACTGTGGGTCATGCCTGCAAACGGCGGAGACGCTTTCCCGGTGTCGTATGGCGATTGGGATGAAACAAGCGTGCGGTGGTCGCCGGATGGGAAGCGATTGGCGTTTGTTTCGAACCGGAACGGTGAAACGGAACTCTGGACAGAGACTATACCGGGTGGAGAGCAACTTCATCTGGACATAACGGAACGAAGGTACCTGCGCCCTAAGGTAAGGTTACGGCTTCGTGTGCTTGATCCTGAAGGCCGCGTTACTTCGGTACGGATTTCCGTGACGGATGCGGCCGGGCGTTTTTATGCGCCGGAGCACGCGTGGATACATGCTGACGATGGATTTGACCGTGCCGAGCGAGCATTCGAAGCGCATTACTTCCACGCACCGGGGGCGGCTGAAGTGGAAGTGCCGGCGGGGAAGATCACCGTCGAAGTGATGAAGGGCTTCGAATATTCGATGGAGCGGCGAGCGGTCGATTTGAGCGCCGGGCAGCCTGCGACCGTAACTTTCCAATTGAAACCGCTTATCATGGCGGAAAATGTCGATACAAATTGGGTGAGCAGCGACCTGCACGTACACATGAATTACGCGGGGACGTATCGTAATACGCCCGCCCATCTCGTGGAACAAGCGGAGGCCGAGAATCTTGGAATCGTGAACGATTTGATCGTGAACAAAGAGCAGAGATTTCCCGACATTGCATACAGCGGAAAGCAGATCGATCTTGCTTCTACGCCGGATGCGCTTGTGGCGCACGGACAAGAATTTCATACGAGCTACTGGGGGCATCGCGGGTTGCTCAATTTGCGAGACATCTTATTGGTCCCCGGATATGCAGGGTACCCGAATACGGCCGCAGCGAGTTTGTATCCGATGAATGCGGATGTGTACGACATGGGGCACCCACGCGGTGCGCTGGTGGGGGCGGTGCACCCGTTTGAGGAAATACCGGATCCGTTTGGGAGTCCGCCGCAAACAATTACCGATGAACTCCCCGTGGACGTGGCATTGGGAAAGCTCGATTACATGGAAATCGTGGGGTTTAGCGATCACCGGTCGACCGCGGCGGTATGGTACCGGTTGCTGAATTTGGGCTTCCGGATTCCGGCTGGAGCGGGGACGGATGCGATGGCGAACTATGCTTCGCTGCGCGGGCCGGTAGGGATGAATCGCGTTTATGCGCACGTCGCGGAAGGACCGGTGAAGGTTGGGGCGTTTCTCGATGCGCTGAAGAGCGGGCGCACGTTTGCAACGAATGGTCCGCTACTTGACTTTTCGCTGGGCGGAGCATCCATCGGCGGGGAATTGAAGTTTGACGCGCCGCAAACAGCGATTCCATTCAAGGCAAATCTTCGTTCTATTGTGCCGGTCGACCATTTCGAAGTGGTATGCAATGGCCGGGTTGTTCAAACGCTGGCGTTGAATGCAGCGCGGGACGCAGCGGAATTAAGTGGCGCGGTGGCGATGAAAGAGAGCGGCTGGTGCGTGCTACGGGCATCGAGCGACAAGGCGGAATATCCGGTGCTGGACAATTATGTGTATGCGACCACAAGCCCGATCTACGTAACGATCGGAGGCAAGTCACCGCGGTCAACGGAGGACGCGAAATATTTCGTGGCGTGGATCGAGCGAGTCGAGGATGCGACGTCGCACTATCCCGATTGGAATTCCGCAGTCGAAAAGGAAGGGATTCTCAAGCAACTCGCGCGTGCGAAGGAAGTATTCGAGAAACTGCAGTGAAACACTTGCGACAAATCCGAGTTAGATAAGCGGCCAGGACAGAAAGCAAAGGAGCGCTCGGAAGCCATCGAGCGGAGAAGTGCCAGCGGCGAGGCAAACTGGGGCGGGCAAAAGACGCACAGCGGCTCCGCATAGCGGCCAAATCGAGCCGCGCTACGACCTCAAAGACAACAGGGAGGAGAGTTGCGATTGACACGAGGGGGCAGGAGGGCTAGGCTTTCTGGCTCAGGGGAAGCTCAAAACGGAAATTCCGGCAGATAGCTCTGCGTGCTGGCGTGGCGTTGTTAAAGCAGTCCATGCAGGCAACGCAGGCGAAACAACAGAACGGGTTTCTGGACCGGTTCCGCTGGTTAAAGAGCAAGGGGAGGGTGTGATGAAGAGTGTCATGATGTCTGTCAAGTTCAACGCAGTAGTAGCACTTGTTTTGTTCTCGATGCTTTTTTCAGTCCCCACGCATGCGCAGGTTGCAGGCGCGACGCTGTCCGGCACGTTAACAGATCCATCCGGTTCAGGCGTTCCTAACGCGACTGTCTCCATCAAGAGCACGGCGACGGGAATCACTCGCGCCGCAGCAACGGACGAGACCGGCTTCTACAGCGTCCCGAACCTGACGCCTGGAGTTTATGAGGTAACATTTTCGGCTGCGGGATTTTCCACGCAGGTAGAGACTGGCATCACTCTAACCGTCGGATCTCAGCAGACTTTGAATTCTGTCCTCAAGGTGGGCCAAGTTTCTCAAAGGGTCGAGGTGACCGGCGAGGTTTCGCAGGTGGAGCTTACCTCGTCCGCAATCACCGACGAGGTCAATTCCACTACGGTTCGCGAGCTGCCGTTGAACGGCCGGGACTGGAGTTCCCTGGCGGTTCTCCAGCCGGGAGTGATCGGCATCCGCACTCAACTAGGGACTACCGGCACGGTAAACCGGGGCAATCGCGGCTTCGGGAATCAGTTGGCAGTAGTCGGACATCGTCCCACCGAGAATAATTATCGCGTCAACGGCATTACCGTAAACGACTATACCAATGGCTCGCCGGGCAGCGTGCAGGGGGCGCAATTGGGCGTCGATGCGATCCAAGAATTTTCCGTTCTGACGGCCAACTATACGGCCGAGTACGGGCGGACCTCCGGCGGCGTCGTCAATGCCATCTTGAAATCGGGTACCAATGATTTTCACGGGACCGCCTATTGGTTTCTGCGTGATGAAGGTTTCGACGCGCGAAATTTCTTTGACCCTAAGAATATCGCTCCTTTCCATCGCAACCAGTTTGGGGCGTCCGCCGGCGGCCCCATTCGAAAAGGCAAAACGTTTGTCTTTGGAGACTACGAAGCGATCCGCCAGACCAAGGGCTTAACGGGGAATGCGACCGTTCCGTCGGATGCGGCTCGCGGGATCGGGACTGGACCCGGCGGAGGACCGGGGCCGTCTATTCTCTGCTCACAACCAGCGCCGGGCAGTACCTGCACGCCGACTGCTCTTACCGGCGCTTTCAATCCTGATCCGACGACGGGTATAGATAAAGCCGTTTTGCCATATCTGCCCTTGTTTCCCCGGTCCCAGACTGGGTTCAGCAAGAACGGCGATGTGGCGACCTTTCTAACCTCGATCCGGCAGATCTACACCGAGAATTACGCCACCGCTAGAGTAGATCAGCATTTTTCAGAGAAAGACGATCTCGACGCCGTCTGGTTTTATGACCGGTCTCCTCAAACCACGCCCGACCCCTATTTGCTTGCGACCCACCAGACGATCAGCGACAGGATCATGGGCGGCTTGGAATGGACGCACAGTTTCAGCGCGTCTCTGGTGAATATTGCCCGGATAGGCTACAACCGCACCGAAGGACAGGTGGGCCAACCCGGTGCCGCGCTCAATCCGCTTGCGAAGGATACAAGCTTAGGCACGGGCCTGATCCCGTTCGCCCGACCGGCACCGCTCATCCACGGGGCTGGCCTCTCCGCCGATCTGCAGCCTCTCGGCAACCAGTCCACTTTTCACCACATCCAAAATTCCTTCCAGTACTACGATGATGCGTTCTTAACCCACGGCGCCCACGCTATAAAATTCGGATTTGCCGCCGAGCGCATACAAAACAACACATTGGCCGTCACCAGGCCAAACGGAACCTTTAATTTCACGGGGCTAGCGTCGTTCCTGACAAACAGCCCCTTGAGTTTCACGATCGGAGATCCAGCTGTCCAGGCCGTGATTTCAACCCGACTCACCATCTTCGGAGCCTATGTGCAGGACAATTGGCGCTTCCGCCGGAACCTGACGTTTAACCTAGGCTTGCGTTATGAGATGGAGACCAACCCCACGCAAGCGCACCTTCCGTTCTTTATATTGCAGAGTTTTACCACTGCCCCGGTGAACGCGATCCACCCATGGCAGACCAACCCCACGCTTCGCAACTTCGAGCCCCGAATCGGTTTCGCTTGGGATCCGTTCAAGGATGGCAAGACGTCGGTCCGCGGTGGTTTTGGGATCTTTGACGCGCTGCCTGGTTCCTGGGTAATCAACCAAGAGGAATCTCAGGCCCCTCCCTTCGCGCTGAGCTTGGGACAGAGCAACCTGAAGCCAGGGGACTTTCCCCACATATGCGGCACTCCTGGTTGCCTCGGCGCCCGTAGTGCCCTTGGCTATTTCCCCGAGCAGAAGCCACACAGAAACTTCGCGATGAACTGGAACTTGACTATCCAGCGCCAAATCGGCCAAAGCATGACGGCAACGATCGGCTACGTCGGCTCGCACACGATACATTCGCCGTTCACCACGGATACCAGCAATTCTGTCGGTCCAGCCAGTTTGGCGGGAAGCACCACACCTCTTGTTGTCCAGACCCCCGCAGGGACGCTATGGCCTTGCGGACCCGACGGTACAGGCAACCTGTGCGCCACGGGCTTCTTATCGACAGGAACGACTGCCGCACCTGTACCGAGCACCGTGTTTAACAGCAACGTTGGCCAGATTCGACCGACATTTTTTAGCACCAGCGCTCACTACAGCGCTCTGCAGGCACAACTCCTGAAGAGTTTCAGCCACGGTCTGCAGGGGGAAGCCAGCTATACGTGGGGAAAGTGCATTGACGCGGGCTCAAACGGCGACATTGGCGACCCGTATCAAAACTCACCCTCCTCTCTCATCTTCTTCGCGCCGGGAAGCCGGAACGGCTTGTGTGACTTCAACGTCGGGCAAAATTTCGTTGGCAACTTCATCTGGGATGTTTTCTCCCCGAAATCCAGTTCAGCGATAGTGTCGCACCTCGCTGGCGGGTGGCAGTTAGGAGGGATCCTGACAGCTAGCACCGGGACACCGTTCATAGTAGCCATGGACGGCGATCCAATTCGTATTAAGAACGGCGATTCCCTCACTTTCCCGAGCCGGCTGGCGGGATGCAGCGCCATCAACTCAAATTGGAAATCGAACGGTCTACAGTACGTCAACGTGAACTGCTTCACTCCTCCCGTGGCGCCGGCCTCGATGGCCGCGCAGTGCGATCAGGTGTTCTTTAGCGCGGTGACGAAGCCTGCTCCGAGCGGGACGGTCTATTGCGCGAATCTTTTCGGCAATGCCGGCCGTAACCAGCTGATCGGACCGAAGCTGGTGGACTTCGATTTCTCGGTCATTAAAAACAACCACATTCCGCGGATTTCGGAGAGCTTCAACGTTCAGTTCCGGGCGGAGATGTTCAACGTGTTGAACCACGCGAACTTTCAGCCTCCGCTCTGCGGCTCCTGCCAAACCATTTTCACCGAGGCACGCCAGATTCAGTTTGGTTTGAAGGTAATCTGGTAAGCCGAAGGACGCTGGTGGAACCCAGGCCGTCAAGTGCATCCGTTTAGCAACGTGCAGCCCGGAAGCGCAGGGGTACTTGACCAAACCACAATCACGTCTCGCCAGATTCCACTCGGCGTAAGAATTAACTGGTAGCCGCCGGACTCGACCGGTTGCTACGGCCTCACTGGCAGCGGTCGAGTCTCAGTGAGACACGGGACATTCCGCGATAGCAAGAGAGCCGTGCGCTTCGCGTGTAACCTGAATCCAGCTACCCTGGATTAAGATATCTGCAATCTGAGTGGCCATCGAATCTCAAGACGGGACCTAAACATCCTTTGAAGCAACCGACCGCCGCTTCCGTACCATCTCTTGCCGTGACTGACGCCGCCAACTCCAGTTCCGCCACCGGCGTCCGCTGGCACATCATGGGCATCGTCATGTTAATCATGGCGGTGACCGCGCTCAATCGTCTCAACCTCAGCATCGCCGGCAAAACCATCGAGGAAGAGTTTGCTTTCGACACCATCAAAATGGGGCGTGTCTTCAGTTCCTTCCTCTGGGGCTACGCACTATTTCAGATTCCCTGGGGAAACATCTGCGACCGCATTGGCCCCAGGCGCACACTGACCGCGTCCATCCTGTGTTTCGGCTTCGGCGCTGGAATGATGGGGGCTGCGCCACGCTTCGCAGCGAGCGCCGGGATCAGCGTCTTGCTGATGTTTCAAATTATTCGCTTCTTCACCGGTGTCGGCGAGGCGGCCGTCTCACCGAGTTGCGTCCGCGTGATCGCCTCGTGGACTAATCTGAAGGAACGCGGCTTTGCCAGCGGCTTGCAAAGCGCCGGCCTGGGCCTCGGCGGAACCCTGACTCCCATTTTCATCGCCTGGTCTACCATTCATTACGGCTGGCGCATCTCCTTCTATCTGTGTTCCGCGCTGGCGCTTCTAACGGTCGTGATTTGGCGCGCTTACGCGACCGATTGGCCGGAGGAACACAAAAGCGTTAATGAAGCGGAACTCGATCGCATTCATCCTGGGACGCGCAGCGGGGACGGCGCCCGGCGGCAAATGAGCAATGCGAAGCGCGTGCCGTGGCTCCGCATGCTATCGAGTGCATCTGTCTGGGGGTTGATTCTCGCCTACGGTTGCCAGGGCTACGCATTCTACGTGTACTACAACTGGTTTTACTTTTACGCGGTAAAGGTGCGTGGTCTGCAAATGATGGAAGCCGCGGCGTGGACTTCCGCTCCTTTCCTGGCCATGGCGGTTCTCTCTCCGGTTGGCGGCTGGTTCTCCGACCGCTTATCGCGGCGTTCCGGGCGTCGCCAGGGCCGGATTTGCGCTGTGTGGCTCGGCATGGGAGTTTCCGCGCTCCTCCTGTTGACCGGCAGTCATCTCAGGGTCACGGTGATTGCTCTTCCGATGATCGCTCTGGCCGCCGGCTTCAACTACTTTGCCACATCCAATTTCTGGGCTTCTTGCATTGATCTTGCGCCAGATTTTTCGGCCTCGCTTTCTGCGCTCATGAACACCGTGGGAAATGTGGGTGGAGCAATTTCGTCGACGGCGACCGCCTACCTCGCCGTTCATCAAGGTTGGAGCCGCGCGCTCGACGTCGCCGCGCTGATCACCCTCGGCTCGGGATTGCTCTTTTCCGTCGTGAATGCCGGGAGGACTATCGAGGAAAAAGCCAGTTAATCGGCTTCGAACATTTTGCAGTGCTCGTGAACCCGGCGCACGAAGCTGAATGCTAACTCCCAATCCTGTACACTGAGCTACGGCGGGGAAAGGTTTTGAACAGGAAAGCCGCAATGGGCAACAAAGTGACAGTGGTAGATGTTACGCCGCGCGACGGCCTCCAGAACGAGCCCAATCCTATTTCAACGAAAGACAAGCTAGTTCTGATCGAGAAGCTCGCCGCGGCTGGTATCAAGCATATTCAAGCCACGAGTTTCGTTCACCCAAAATGGGTTCCACAACTGGCGGATGCCGAGGCCGTGGCTTCGCAGCTCAACCGATTTCCTGAAGTCCAGTTTTCCGCCTTGATCCCGAACATGAGGGGCTATGAGCGGGCCGTCGCCGCAGGTATCCGGCATCTGGAGTTCGTCATTGCAGCGAGTGACACTTTCAATCGCAAGAACCTGAATCGCAGCATGGCGGAATCATTAGAACTGCTCAATCAGGTCAGCAGAAGAGCCGAACAGGATGGCGTCGTTCTGCGCGCGGGATTTTCCACCTGCTTTCACTGTCCCTTTGAAGGAAGAATTTCAAGTGGCGCGTTACTGAATGCCGTTCGAGCCGCTCGCGAACAAGGGCCCTGGCGTGTGGCCCTTTGTGACACCGACGGCATGGCGTTCCCGGATCAAGTCAGCGAAGCACTCGCGATCATCCACGAGGAGCTGAAAATTCCGCCGG
>Ga0307479_10000844_pt1 | contig 27726 bp, 24 predicted proteins | sample atmos_gasesECM4C_FD_203743 | JGI IMG/M metagenome (GOLD analysis project Ga0307479, IMG submission 203743) | Hardwood forest soil microbial communities from Morgan-Monroe State Forest, Indiana, United States - atmos_gasesECM4C_515 | ecosystem: Environmental > Terrestrial > Soil > Temperate... | reverse complement strand
GCTGAAGCCTCAACCCAACCATTGCGGATTGTGATAGGTGCCGTCGAAGTTGTGGCTGGTCTTGTACAACTCGAACTGTCCGTTCTTCGACGGGGCAACGGTCTTGGCCAGCAGGGTCGAGCGCTCGGCGTCGGTCAGGGGTTTGAATTCGCGCGCGACCTGCAGCGCCTGCTGAACTATTTCCATCGAATCGCATCCGGTAATGACAACGCTGGTGGGCAGGCTCATCGCATAATGCAGGCACTCGACGGCCGTGACCGCCTTGCTGTCGAGTATGACCTTGCTTCCCATCGGCTTCATGCCGAGGACGCCGATGTTTTTCTTTACCAGAATGGGAAGGACGATCTTCTCGAAGCTGTCAAAGTGCGCGTCCATCACGTTCAGCGGCATCTGCACCGTGTCGAAAGTGAAATTGTGCTGATCCGCCACCTCGAGCATGTGACGATGGATCTCAGGACTCTTATGCCCGGTGAATCCGATGTAGCGGATCTTTCCTGCCTGTTTCGCTTTGATTGCAGCTTCGAGTCCGCCTCCTGATGCGAAAATGCGCTCCGGATCGTTCATGCGGATGACTTCATGAAACTGCAGCAGGTCGATGTGATCGGTTTGCAGGCGGCGTAGTGACTCGTCGAGCTGACTGTTGGCGGTCTTGGCGTCGCGGCCATCGATCTTGGTCATGAGGAAGGCCTTTTGCCGATATCCATCGCGCAAGGCCTTGCCCATGCGAATTTCGCTCTGCCCGCCGTTGTAATCCCAACAGTTATCGAGGAAATTGATGCCGCCGTCGAGAGCTGCGCGAATGATGCGGATGCTCTCATTCTCGTCCGACTGGTTGCCGATGTGATATCCACCCAGGCCGACTATGGAGACTTTTTCGCCCGTATGCCCGAGGGTTCGGCGCGGTATCTCCCCGGCGGAGGTGGCGTGGAGTACACGATCGAGAGAGGAAGCGATGCCGGTGACAGCGACTGCTTTAATGAACTCGCGACGCTTCATAGAGCGGCTCCCGTTTGGATTCTAATGGATTGCGAGGCGAGACGTCGTGACCGGGGGTTAACACGAAGGTCACGAAGGCAAACCAAGAGGTCACGGACCGGCTTCCGGCAGAATCGCCTAGCCGTAAAACAATACGACTTAACTATTCGCGAATATATACTTGCACTTCCGAAAAACATCTTTTTAGGAGCCTTCGTTTCATGTGGAATTTTCGCCGATCCACGTCCATTGTTCTCGTGATCGTTCTTGCATTCGCAACCGCTCTTATGGCGCAGCGTCCGAAGAACCTGCCTCCAGCAAAACCGGTTTCAGAAGCTGCGCCCACTGGAGGAGCTCCGCAGTATGACCAGAAGCTCTTTGGCGCGATGCGCTACCGGTTGGTCGGACCGTTCCGCGGCGGACGGGTACTGGCAGTAGAAGGAGTTCCGGGCGAGCCGAATGTCTATTACTTCGGCGCGGTTGCAGGCGGGGTATGGAAGACGACCGACGGAGGCGATAACTGGAAGCCGTTGTTCGATAAGTACTCGGTGAGTTCGATCGGGGCGCTCGACATCTCCAGGTCGAATCACAATGTGATCTACGTCGGCACCGGCGAGGCCTGCATACGCGGCAATATTTCCTATGGCGACGGCGTGTACAAGTCCACCGACGGAGGCATCAGTTGGAAAAATGTCGGGCTGAAAGATTCGCAGCACATCGGCGCGATCGTCGTCGATCCCAGCAATTCTGACGTTGTCTTCGTGGCTGCGCTTGGTCATGCTTACGGACCCAATAACGAGCGCGGCGTCTTTCGCACGACCGATGGCGGCAAAACCTGGACCAAAGTTCTCTATAAAGACGACAAGACCGGAGCCGTCGATGTAGTTTTCGATCCGAACAATTCGAATATTATCTACGCGACTCTGTGGGAGGCGTATCGAACGCCATACAGCCTGAACAGCGGAGGTCCGGGTAGTGGACTGTATAAATCCGAAGATGGCGGCACGACCTGGAAGCACCTTACCGGGAATGGATTGCCTGACGGAATTCTCGGCCGCATTGGAGTCACGGTATCAGGCGGCGATTCCAATCGCGTGTACGCGCTGATCGAAGCGCAAAAAGGCGGACTGTATCGCTCCGATGATGCCGGCGAAACCTGGACTCTGGTCAACGACGACGGGCGTTTCCGCCAGCGCGCCTGGTATTTCACACATGTCTTTGCCGATCCCAAATCGCCGGACACGCTCTACATTCTGAACACTGGCTTATATAAGTCCACCGATGCTGGGCGGACTTTCAATCTATTGCCCGCGCCGCACGGCGATCATCATGGTTTGTGGATCGATCCTACCAATCCGCAGAGGCTCATCAACAGCAACGATGGCGGCGCGACTATCTCCACCGACGGCGGCAAAACCTGGACGTCCCAACTCAATCAGCCGACGGCGCAGTTCTATCACGTGATCACCGACAATCATTGGCCCTATTACATCTACGGCGCGCAGCAGGATAACAGCACAGTCGGCATCGCCAGCTTCGACGATGAAGGCGTGATCACCATGCGGGACTGGTACCCAGTAGGCGGGGGAGAGAGCGGCTACATCGCGCCTGATCCGCGCGATCACAACATCGTCTATGCGGGCTCCGATTCAGCCACCATCACTCGTTACGATCACAGCAATGAACAGCTCCGCGACGTCTCGGTATGGCCGGAGGACACTTCCGGTGAAGGCGCGGAAAAGCTGAAGTATCGATTCCAGTGGACCGCGCCGGTGATGCTCTCGCCCAATGATCCGAATGTGATGTACACCTCGGCGCAATTTGTCTTCGAGAGCACCGATCAGGGACAGAGCTGGAAGACCATCAGTCGAGACCTCACGCGCAACGACAAGAGCCGTCAGTTGCCTTCGGGCGGCTCCCTCACCAAAGACATAACTAGCGTCGAGTATTACGACACCGTCTTTGCCCTCGCTGAATCTCCGAAAAAACGAGGCCTGTTATGGGCCGGAACCGACGATGGATTAATTCAAGTTACCCAAGATGACGGCGCGCATTGGAATAATGTCACGCCCAAAGCGATGCCGGAGTGGAGCATGGTGAGCATCATCGAGGCGTCGCCGTTTGACGAAGGCACAGCTTATGTTGCCGTGGATCGTCACAAGCTCGATGATTTCAAGCCGTACATCTTCAAAACTAGCGATTTGGGTAAGAGCTGGACGCAGCTCACAACCGGCATTCCCGAAGGAGCATATGTGCATTCGGTCCGCGAAGACCCAAAGCGCAAAGGTTTGCTTTATGCAGGAACCGAAACTGGAGTGTATGTTTCCTTCAACGACGGCCAACACTGGCAGCCGTTGCAGTTGAATCTGCCGACGACGCCGATTCATGACCTGGTAATTAAGAATGATGACTTGGTCGTAGCCACGCATGGCCGTTCCTTCTGGGTACTCGACGACATCACTCCGCTTCGCCAGCTCTCACCTGAGATCGCGTCGAAGGATGCCGTCCTCTACACACCAGAGACCGCTGTACGCCTGCATTATCCCGAGGCCGTCGATTCGCGGCGCCCCGTAGGGGAGAATCCGCCTCCCGGGGCCATCATCAATTACTACTTCGCCAGTGAACCAAAAGGGGAAGTGAAGCTGGAGATATACGATTCCGGCGGCAAGTTGGTCCGCAGTCTCTCCAGCGTAGAAAAGAAAGAAGAGGGTGAACAGCCGCCAGAGTGGCCAGACCAGTTGAAGCCAGTTACAACCATTCCTGCAAAAGCTGGCATGAATCGCTTTGCCTGGGACCTGCGTTACCAAGCTCCAGTCAAGATCCCGAACTCGTTCTATTCCTCCAATGGGCCCATTGGTCCGCTGGTGCTTCCCGGCGACTATCAAGTGAAGCTCATCGCAGACGGGAAGACGCTTACCGCGCCGCTGGAGGTCAAGCTCGATCCGCGCGCGAAGGTCTCGAGTGCCGACCTGCAGAAGCAGTTCGATCTCGACATGAAAGTGTATGAGGCGAACACGCAACTGCACACGGCGGTCAATCAGATTCGCAACATGCATTCGGAACTCGAGCGTTTGCGAAAGCGGTTTGGCGACGATGCCAGGCTCAAACCCGTGGTCGGAGCTGCCGGGGATCTGGCGAAGAAGATCACGGGAGTCGAAGAAGGACTGATTCAGGTCAACATGAAGGGTTCAGAGGCCAACCTTGCATTCCCGAACGAACTGAACGAGAAATTCGATACTTTTATTCGCAGCGTGGAGAGTGCCGATGCGCCTCCCACAAAACAACAATATGAGGTCTTCGACTATCTAAATGGGAGACTGCAAACTCTGTTGACTTCGTGGAAGGAAGTGCAGGACACCGACGTGCGCTCGTTTAATGCTTTGGTGGAGAAGTATCAGGTGCCGTTTTTGCCAGGAAGTGCTTCTTCAGTGGCTGGCGCGTCGGCGGGAGCGCAGCAGTAAGAGAATCGGACAAGCATGAAGTTAGCTGGCGCCCTCCGCCAAGACGAACACCCGGCCGGGGACGGCCGGATCCACTTTGGAATCGCATCTGTCTAGTACGCTGCAATTGCGCGAGTATTCTCCCGAGGATTTCGGGCGGCTGTGGGAATTGGACCAGAGATGCTTCTCGGCGCAAATTGCGTATTCGCGCCGCGAGCTCGCTTACTATCTGCGCAGCAAAACCGCGATCTGTCTCGTGGCTTGGCACACACAACAGATAGTCGGATTTGTTGTGGGCCATGCTGATCCACGAGGCTTCGGGCATGTGATAACACTGGATGTCGAGCCATCGGAGCGCAGGTCGGGCATAGGGTCCTCCATGATGCAGGCGCTGGAAGAACGCTTCGAGCAGGCGAGCTGCAAATCGGTCCTTCTTGAGGTAGCAGTGAATAATCGCGAAGGTCTCAACTTCTACAAAAAACACGGCTACTCAGTCTTAAAGATCCTGCCTCGTTATTACCCAGGCGACGTAGATGGCTTGCTGATGGGAAAGCGAATTAGAAAAGATGTTCAAACTCGCTGCTGAAATGCTTTCCGCGATTGACTTTCGCTTTCGATTGAACGTTTTCTCAACAGCTCAGACCACAATACAGATGCAAGATAAACCGAGAGCAGGAGCATTTCCGGTTCGATCGCGTACCGGTACTTGGCTACTGGATAAACGAAGTAGTAGGGCAACGGATATACAACCAGACACGCAGCATAGAGGAGCCAGCCTCGCGGCCGTCGAGTCAAGAGAAAGATCAATCCTAACCATGCCGTGACGGAAAGCGGCCAAAACTCCCAAGGCTGCCACCACTCCTGAGCTTGATACAGCAGCGGTGTTCCATCCCAAAACCACAACATGCGATGAAGCGTGAGATCCACAAACTCTCGCGGATATCGCCGAACGAAGGTCAAGGCCTCTTCTTTGGCCGACTGTATGTAGCGTTGTTCGCCCACCTCCGCATACTTGCGCAGTTCCCGCGGATTGGATCCTGGATGGAAGCCGAAGTACCCCATTCCGTTCGAATCGTGGTAGTTCCCAAGATGAAACTCAAACCAGAAGTTGCTGCGAAGAAAGACAGGCTGACCAAACACAATTTCGTTTCTGATCACCCAGGGGGAGATGATGGCGACGCACAACGCGGTCGCGAGGATGGCGTTGGTTACCTGACCGCTGCGAGCATGGCCGAACAACCCATAACCGAACGAGAAAGGAAGAATACTTAGCAGGGCCGGATTTGTCAGCGCCGTTAGTCCCCATAGAAGTCCCAAAAGAAGCCACTGTTTTCTCCTCCCAAACTCGGCAACGTCCAGGGTCAGGATCAGGATGAGAGCGAGCAGCAGGGCACTGGCGGCAAAGTCCCAGATCCAGGAAGCTGGCCAACGGAAGAAGATTGGACTCAGCGTCCAGATCCACGAAGCCCAAAATCCAATCCGTTCTCCCAACGTACGCTTTGCCAGACTGTAGATTAAAGCTCCAGTAGCTGCAGCCATCAGGCATTGAATTCCCAGCAGCACCAGCGCTGAGCGGTTTGTGTAAACTCCGAAGATCTTGAAGACCAACGCCACTAGAAATGGATATGCCGGTCCGACCCAGGCGGTAGGTCCAGTGTCACGCAAGAAGGGCGAACTGAAGCCCTGGCCACGCACGAGATGCGCCGCAATGCTGGAGACCTCCAGCGCGTAGGGATAAATCCTGCCAGGTAGCTGAACGTAAGTCTTTTGCCACAGGACGAAGGCGAAGCGTAGCAAAAAACCGACCGAGATAATTATGGCACATAGTCTTCGCTGCGACTCAGTTGAGCTGGTCGGCGGTTTCGCCGGCGATGACGGGGCCACCGTTCGAGTCTCTATTAGATACTTGGAAGGAATCAACGAAGAAGGGTAACGTCTGTCACTCTTGTAGCAACAGCATCGAGCATCTTAGCTAGGGCAAAACTGCCTAATACTACGGTTCCCCTGCAAAAGAACCGATGTCTTTCCGTTTAGCGCAAGTGGAAATCCACCTTTACGGTCTGGCTACTAGGAACCGGTTTATCTCCGACAGTTGCCGCTTGATACTTCCAGCGTCGGACTGCATCAATGGCAGCCGCGCGCAATAGGGGGGCTCCTGATAAGGCTCTTGCGTTCGAGACGTTGCCGGCAGCGTCGATATCGAGGTCCAAAACCACATCTCCCTCAACACGTATCTGGCGCGCCATCGGCGGATACTGGGCGGGCACGGAGTGCAGCAGTTTCGCTGGCATTACTTTCTTTGGCGCTTCTGGAGCGAGTACAGGACTCTTATTGGGAATCTGGGAAACCACGGAGTTCAGAACTTCCGGTTTTGCCTGCGTACTATCTTCGGCGGCTCGGAGAGGCAACGCCATCGGTTCCTCTTCCTCAGCTGTTTTGTGGGCTCTGGAGATAGCGCTGTGCCTTACTCTCACTTGCGTCTCCTCAGGTTTAGTCTCGACAGGCACCGGTACTATCTGCGCCTCAGGACTTGGCTTGGTTGGAGCTACCTCGGAGGGCGCGACTCCCGGGGACGCCGTGGCTGTTGAAGCAATTGTGGGAGAAGGCTTCTGAACATCGCCCGTGATCGCGGTCGGCTGATTGGAAGTCATCCGAGTCGAGCTCTGTGCTACCGGAGCTGAGCTCTGAACCTCTGCAGCTACAATCGCATGTGGCCTCTCGGCCTGAAGGCGATTCCAGGATCGTATGCCCACTGTCGCGCCGGCCACGGCCGCAATTGACAGGAACGTGTAGAACACCTTCATTTGCTGCTGGCGCCGATGAGCAGCGCGATTCGCAGCACGGAATTGGGCTACCGAATCAAGCGGCGCAGTTCTCGAGGAGTATCTCTCGCGACTGATCGCAGTGCTCGGCGGATTGAAGCCCTCTACGAGGGAATCGGCCAGAACCACAATTTGGTCATCGTGAGCTTCCAGTTTTGCAGTTGGTTGTGCTTTCTCGTTGCCGTTGCCATTCGATGCCGATGAGTGCAACGCCGCCGGCGCTGTCGATAACTCGTCCTTGACTTCCATGGTTTTCGTCTCTTCAAGAGGAAACTGCACTGGCCAGAACTCGGGCTGCGGACGGGTGAATTCAACTTCAACTTGATGAGCTCCCTTGAGCACAGGTTCGACGCTAATGACGTGGCACTCCGCGATCCTGCCATTCTTCAAGTTCTGAATCGTCACCTTGCATCCGACGTGAGTGTTCAATGTTGTCGCGAGCACGGCGCCACGAAAGGTGAGGAACTGGGTTCGAGTTTCCTCGCGTCCGCCGAATTGGTCACGCAACTCGATCGGCAGTGCGGCGGCGATTCGCGCTGCTCGCCGAGCGCGGCCCGTTGGCGCTGCCATTTTGCCGGTCGATTCCCCCGCACTCGTGACCCCACTATGCCCCGCAGTGGCAGCGAAGGCATTGGCGCGCCGGGAAACGTCGGCTGTATGCAAGTCGTTCCGCTGCGTCATTTCATCCTGCTTCTCAAAGTAATCCTTAGGGGTTAGGTCGCTCACGATTACATACCTTGTTTATTGTCTGGGTCAGATAACGAAAGTCGAAGATGAAGCGGGAAATCGCGCTATCACTTACGTACTGCTGAGGCAGGCATTACCAATGCCTTCCTCGCGATTACTAAGGTTTGTGGATGACAAGCGGCAACTTATTGATTACATTCAGCAGAGATTCAGCCTTGTTCAAAACCTTCGCTATCGTGTTGTTGATCGCCAGTTCTGCCTTGGCTGCGGCCCAGCAGAACGCCCCACCCGCTGCCGAAGGACCACCGACTTCGGTACTCGGTGGGCCGGCAACTCTGCTGATTACGGGCCGAGTGAAGGTGAACAAACAACCCGTAGCGCAGGCTACGAGTACAGTCTTGAAAGGCGATCGGATCGAAACTTCATCCGCGGCCGCAGCGAGAGTTTCGGCTCCTGGATTGTCGGTATATCTTCCCGCGAATTCGTGTCTGACCTATAGCGGCCACCAATTAGAGATATGCAACTGCGGTAGCATCGACGTGAATGCGATGAAGCCCATATCGGTTATCTACCGCGAACGAGAGCTCGTGGTCTCATCTGAAAAACCTAATTCAGCTTTCACTATGAGTGTCGTGGGTCGCGACCTTCAAGTGCTGAGTCGTCAAGGCTCGACTGAAGTGGCCCGAAGTGGCTCTATTCTTTCGCGGGTTATGTCGGGCAGTTCGGGTTCATTCGCTGGGCTCGGTTGCGTGGCGGCCACGGCGATTCCTTCCAGTGCCGGCATTGCCGCAGCGGCGGCCGCTCCGGCTCTCATATCAGGCGCAGTCATCAAAGCAACGGCACAACGACCGACGTTGAGTTCAACCACTCCATAGCGCGGACAACCATGGTCCGCCGACACAAAGGAAAAATGTCCATCAGCAAAATTCTTCTCATCTCAATACTGCTTTTGCTTTGCAGCTTCGGCTTCGCCAGAGATGAAGGCGATCGAGCCAAGCTTCAGGACCGCCTGCAAAAAGCAGGAACGATACTGAATCAAATTACCAGCGCTCCCGACAAAGGCGTTCCTCAGGATATTCTGGCGCACTCGAAATGCGTTGGCGTCATCCCCACCATGATGAAGGCCGGCTTTGGCCTGGGTGGAGAATACGGTCAAGGTGTCGTAACCTGCCGCACCAGTCGCGGGTGGAGCGCTCCTGCGTTCTATCGTCTGGGTGGGGGCACCTTCGGATTGCAGATTGGGGGAGAGGCAGTCGATGTCGTAATGTTGTTCATGAACGATCGTGGCGTGGAGTCGTTGCTTGCGTATAAAGTGAAGCTGGGCGCAGACGCTTCCGCCTCGGCCGGTCCCGTGGGCCGCACAGCCGCCGCCGATACGAACATCGCCCTTCACTCGGAAATCCTCACCTACTCCAGGTCGCGAGGAATTTTTGCTGGCCTGTCGCTGAAAGGAAGTTGGTTTGAGCAAAATGCGGGCGACACCCGCACCTTCTACGGTCGCGAGATTAATTTCCGCAACATCTTGGACGGATCGGTGCGGCCACCTCAAGGCTCGGAGGCGTTTCTCGCTGCGGCGCGAAAGGACTTTGGCCAGGCGAAGATCGCAGAAACGAAATAACCGCAACGTGTCGCACGAATATGGCGTTTTAACCGACCGTATATATCCGGCTACAGTTTCTACATCATGAGGCTGAATGAAGCTCACGTTTTCCTGAGCCTGGCTCCGAATTCTTGTTTTCTTGAGCGTTCCGGTGTTACCGTCGCAAATTCCGAAATGCGAGAAAACCTCGAGTACGCACTGGTCTGGTTTTTTCTTCGTGTGCTTGGGGCCTTGCCACGCCCGCTCGCGCGAGCGGCGGGAATAGGATTGGGAGCCTGCGCATGTGTCTTCATGGGTCGTCTTCGCAGGGTAGCCGCTCGCAACCTGCAGATTGCGTTTCCCGACATGCCGGCAAGAGAGCGGCGCAGAATTATCTTTCAGTTATTTGTGGGTTTTGGCCGGCATCTTGCCGAGTTCTGCCTGCTGCCGCGCTACACTCGCGAGAATGCCCGGCAGGTGGCGACTTATGATGGTTTTGAGAACTACGAGTCAGCACGTGCTGCGGGTCGTGGAGTCCTGTTGCTAACCGGTCATTTTGGGGCGTGGGAAATTGGTTCGTTCGTGCATTCAATTTTTGGCAACCCCATCAAAATCGTCGTGCGGCGGCTGGATAATCAGAAGGTGGACGCGCTTGTCGAGCAATATCGTACGCTTCACGGGAACGAGACCTTTGCTAAAGAAGATTTTGCGCGCGGGCTCCTTGCTGCAATGAAGGCGGGCGAAACAGTCGGGATTCTTATGGACACAAACATGACTCCGCCACAGGGTGAATTCGTCGACTTTTTTGGGGTTCCCGCGTGCACCGCTGTGGGAGTGGCGCGGGTTGCGTTGCGGTCAGGCGCGGCTGTGGTTCCGGCCTTCACGATTTGGGACCGGCAGCTGAAGAAATACCGTGTGCGCTTCGATCCCGCGTTGAAACTGGCTTCTACCGGAGACGATCAGGCCGACGCTTTGGCCAATACCGCAATGTTTAATCGCGTGATTCAGGATTACGCCACACGTTATCCAGAGCAATGGCTGTGGGTCCATCGCCGCTGGAAGACGAGACCTTCTGGAGAGCCTTCGATCTACTGAGATGAGCCTTTCGCAACCTCAGTCTTTGCGCGAGTTGGCTGCACAATGCGGAGCCACGCTGAAGGGTGACGGCTCGATTGTCATTTCAGGAATCGCCAGCATCGCTTCGGCGAAAGCCGGGGACATTGTCTTTGCGGAGGATGAACTCAGGTTGAAGCAGGCGTTCGACTCTGCGGCGTATGCCGTCATCGCGGGAGACTTCGCGCAGCAAACCTCATCATCCTCCAAGCCTCTTCTCATCGCCACCGATCCCAAGCGCGCCTTCGCTCGCGTGGCAACACTGTTTTCAAAGAAAGCAGTCCGAGAGGGACAGGATGAAAGCGCGCAGGTGCACCTGTCCGCGCAGATCGGGGACCACGTCTGGATCGGCCCAGGAGTCGTAGTCGAAGAAGAAGTTAGAATTGGAGACCATACCTTCATTGAAGCAAACTCTGTGCTCTGCGCAGGAGCCGCCGTTGGCCTGCGTTGCCAGATTGGACCCAACGTAACCATCTACTCAGGAACCGAGCTGCGCGATCGCGTAGTCGTGCAGGCGGGGTCCGTATTGGGCTCCTCAGGATTTGGTTATGTCCGCGATGAGCAAGGGCGTTATCGGCTGTTTCCGCAGGTCGGACGGTTGCTCGTGGAGGATGACGTAGAGATAGGGGCGAATTGCACCATCGATCGCGGGGCGCTCGATGCAACCGTGATTCGGCGGGGCACGAAGCTGGACAATATGGTGCATGTCGGTCACAACGTCGAGATCGGCGAAGACGTTGTAGTTGCAGCCCAGACTGGAATATCAGGCAGTTCCCGAATCGGAACTGGCGCGATCGTGGGAGGCCAGGTGGGCATAGGCGAGCATGCCGAGGTTGGGCCGGGCGCCATCCTTGGCGGCCAGAGCGGAATTCTCAACAACAAAGTGTTGCGCGGGAAGGGAATCGTCTTCTGGGGAACGCCGGCTCGTCCATTAAAGGACTATCTCAAGGAACTTGCGACGCTCGCGCGCCTTGCGCGCAAAAGAGAAAAGTAGTCCGGTATGGCCTATATCCTTGTGGGTGGCCAGGCCAAAAACATTGGAAAGACTACCCTCATTTGCAACATCATTTCTGCATTTTCGCGCCTACGCTGGAATGCGGTGAAGATCACCGATCACCAGCATGATCCACCGGGATGTGAGCTGCGAATTGACGGCCGATCCTGGTCGATCTGGGAACAGGTGTCGCCCGCCGTCGAGAGTGACACCTCCAGATTCCTCCGTTCGGGCGCGCAGCGTGCCTGGCTGGTTCGAGCCGAAGATGATGCGCTGGAGGAAGCGTTTGTTTCGCTGCAGAAAATGATGCCTTCGAGGATCAACGTGATCGTCGAATCGAATCGGCTCGGCAGAGTTTTCGATCCGGACTTGTTTCTGCTCATTGTCGATATTACGCGGCCGGAGTTCAAGCCTTCCGCCCGGCAACAGCTCGAAAAAGTTGATGCCATTCTCTTGGCAGGTATGCAAGGAACTGTTCCGCTGAATGTGCCGCTATTGGCCGGTAAGCCGAGCTTTCAGGCGACACACACCGGTCTTGATTCCAGGCTTGCCTCGCTTATTCGCGATCTAATCGATCAAGACTAGGCTGCGTACTCGGACTGATTGGTGACTGGAGTTTGATCCTGCATTTTGTCGCGCTTGCCGCAGGCCTTGAGCTGGTTGCCCCCTTCAAGGGCGATCTTGGCAAACGCGACGTTCAAAACTAGACCCGACAGCACAGTCAGAAATTCTTCAGTTATGTGAATGGCGGCATTCAGTTCTTCACCGTTTACCTTGAACTCTTGTGCGTGCTCCGCCGGGATTTGCGGACCATTGGGTAGCTCGCTTGCGAGAGTCAACGCGGACTCTCGCAAGGCGTGCTTGCTTTCAACGTAAAGCGGAGAGGTGAGCGCTGGCTTTAGGGCGTTCCAATAAACACTGAGAAAGTCTGGCCAGCGGGCCAACGCCTGGTAGTCGGTGCTGATATAAGAGATCCCAAGCGCTCGCTTCATGTCCTCGTAAACTCGGCGAATGACAGGGGGAGCCGCTTCTTCCGTTACCTTGACCGGCCTTTCCATGAAAACTGGATGATCGGCGCCAGTCTCCGCGCTCCATGGCCTGGAAGGACCATCCTCGAACGCTTGAAGCTGGAGCGCAGCGATGAGCAACAGAAGAGGATTGTTGTAATGAAACAAATCGACAACGCCGGTGAGTTCGTCTTGGGCTCCAGTCGTGAATTGAATTTGCCGAATGTGGGTGCAGAGGTCGGGGATGGAAAAGTAATTATGCATCCGGGTATAGGCTTCAGCTCCCAGTCGATCTGCCTTGACAAAAAAGTCGCGCGTCTCGACCGCTGGACGCAGGAGTTTCCACATCAGATCGATAAACTCGGGATGTGCTCCATAGGCCTGAAAGATCAGGTTCACATGCGGAACGCCGAGTGCAGACTTGATTTCCCGATAAATCTCTAGGGTACGTCCGGTCGCATCGGCTTCGCACACCAGCGGTAAACGGCGTTTGCGACTCGAAGGCATGACTGTATGTGATGACGCAGATTGGCAGGCAGATGTCACTTGCGGTGACAAGCCATTGCGAAAAGCCAGCAGCTCTGAACTCAGTTTGCTACTCTTCCGCGCCAAGCAGATGCCCGAGTTTCTCTCTTTTTGTTTTCAGATACGCGGCTGAATGGTCGTTGGATGCCGGCTCGCAGGGCACGCGCTCCACAACCCGTATGCCCGCACTTTCCAGCGCAGCCACCTTTTGCGGGTTGTTGGATATGAGTCGCACCCTATCCACATTCATGGCACGCAAGACGGCGGCAGGCAACTCGAACTCCCGATGGTCTGCCTTGAAGCCGAGTTTCACGTTCGCCTCCACTGTGTCAAGGCCCTGATCCTGTAGCTCATACGCTTGGAGCTTGGCGATCAAACCAATGCCACGGCCCTCTTTCTGTTCGTAGAGCAGAATTCCGGCTCCGGTCTCGGCGATCATCCCGAACGCAAGTTCGAGTTGCTGGCGGCAGTCGCACCGGAGGGAGTGGAATACGTCGCCGGTGAGGCATTGGGAATGGATACGGATCAGAGGTGGCTGCGAATGGACATCGCCCATCACCAAGGCGATGGCCGCTTCTGGCCGGCAAGTTTCGGGGTCAAGTTGACTGCCTTCAAAACCAAGGATGCGGAATCGTCCGAATTTTGTAGGGAAATCGGCTTCGGCACGCTTCGTCGCTTGAACTTTGAGTGGAGAGGAGCTCACGAATTCATTATATCGGCGCATTCCTGCTAGGCTTACATTGGCGTGGACCAGAAGCTGATTCTCATTACGTTGTTGATCCGCCTGGGTGTGGTCGCTGCCATTTCCAGCGCGGTGGTCCGCTCGCGTTATTTCAAGTCGATACTGTTTCGCAACGAGGTGCGCAGCACTCGCCAGCAGATCAACATCGTCTTGTTCGTGGGAATTCCTGTTGCCCTCGGAGTCTGGGTCCGAGCCGTGGTGCCGAATTTCAAAGCGGCTGACGTTGCATTCGAGAGCGCCATCATCGTGGGCGTGATGGGAGGCCGTCTGGCTGGGGTGGCGCTGGCCGCGCTTTGCGCAGTTCCTGAGTTCTGGCGGCACGAGTTTTTGGCGTTTCCCCTTAATGCGATCGCCGGCTATGTGGCCGGAGCTTTTCGCGAATATGCCGCTAACCGTGAGGACATCTGGTCGTTTTCGCCAATGGTCGATCTCAGCATCTATCGCTGGATTCGGCGGAACTTTCCTCGTCCTCGGCATGACTGGCAAGTCGCATTCTTCGTGGGCATTCTGCTTCTGCAATTTCTGCGCGAGCAGGTGGGAAGGGCATTCCCGAATCGGGTCTTCTTTATTGTCAGCGACAGTTTTTGGGTCGAAGTCGCGATTTATGCAGGCACGATAGCGGCGGTTGCGATTCCAATTAAAGTCTGGAATGCCACCCGAATCGAGTTGAAGCTCGAAGAGCAGGAAAGGCTCTTGCTTCAGGCTCGCTTGGATGCTCTGCAGAGCCAGATCAATCCGCACTTCCTGTTCAACACCCTGAATTCAATTTCATCGCTGGTGCGGGTGCGGCCGGAGCAAGCCCGCGAGCTGGTTGTGAAACTGGCAAACATCCTCCGCTCGCTGCTCAGGAAACACGACGCGTTTGTGATGCTGCGCGAGGAAATCGAATTTATCGACAACTATCTTGACATTGAAGTCGCACGTTTCGGCGGCGACAAGTTGCGGGTGCTCAAGGATCTTGATCCGCAGACTCTGGATGTGATCGTGCCCAGCATGATGCTGCAACCGATCGTGGAAAACGCCATCAAACACGGGTTAGCTCCGAAGATCGAAGGTGGAAGCATTGTTCTGCGCAGCCGGTTGCAGCCGGAGCATCGGTTGCGCATCGAGATCGAAGACGACGGCGTTGGCATGATCGTAAGCGACGGACGCTTCGGGGAGCGCCGCCGTTTCACCCGCGATCCGGACACGAAGGATGCCGCGGTGGAGGGGATAGGGATGTACAACGTGGCCGAACGCTTGCGCGTGCTCTACGGAACGAACGCCCACATGACCGTTCAGAGCACTCTCGGGCTGGGCACTCGAATCTCCATCGAAGTCCCGCTTTTGCAAACCGACAAAGAGTTTTCCGCGGCCTCGGCGATCTACGAAGCCCGCTCCAGCACGCGCTGATAGAACTTCTCGTATTGCGGGATGATCTTGGTGGAGCAGAAACGCGACTGGGCTTCAAACCTCGCCAGCTTACCCATCTCCCGTAACCGCTTTTCGTCTGACAGCAGTTCGATGGCTCGCATCGCCATACCATCGACATCTCCAACCGACGCGAGTATTCCATTCTTGCCATCTTCGATCACTTCCGGCAGACCGCCAACGTTGGTGGCCACAGTTGGAACCTCGCACGCCATCGCCTCCAGAGCGGCGAGCCCGAACGATTCGAGCTGGCTGGGGAGCAACATGAGGTCGGAGATCGCCAGTTTTTCGTGAACGTTGTCCTGCTTGCCTAGAAAATAGACGCGATTCAGTAGTCCCAGGCGGTGTACCTGCCATTCAGCTGCAGAGCGCTCCGGCCCATCGCCGATCATTATCAGCCGGGATGGAATCTCTTTCTGCACCCGCTGAAAGACCTCGATCACGTCGCCAATGCGCTTTACCGGACGAAAATTTGACAAATGCACCAGGATTTTCTCTTCAGGCTCGGCGAACACCGACCTTTGGTCGCTTACGTCCTTTGGCCGCTTGTAGAGATCACAATTCACGAAGTTGTAAATCACTTCAATAGGTTTCTTCACGGCAAATTCCTGCACGGTTCGCTCGCGCAGATAGTTCGAGATCGCGGTTACTCCGTCACTCTCCTCGATGGAGAACCGGGTCACCGGAAGATACGACGGATCCTGGCCAACTAGCGTGATGTCGGTGCCATGCAGTGTGGTCACATAAGGAAGATGACGGGAAAACGTAGCGCTGGCAAGCATCTGGCGAGCGAGCATCGCGCTTACCGAATGAGGAATCGCATAGTGCACATGCAGGAGGTCGAGATCGTAGATCTCTGCCACCTCCGCCATTCTCGTTGCCAGGGCCAAATCGTACGGAGGGTACTCAAATAGAGGATATTGAGACACCGTGACCTCGTGAAAACGAATGTTGTCGTGGGGAGCGGTTAATCGGAACGGCTGCGAGTATGAGATGAAGTGAATCTCATGTCCGCGGTGGGCAAGCTCGATCCCCAGTTCAGTTGCCACCACTCCGCTTCCGCCGTACGTCGGGTAGCACGTGATTCCGATTTTCATGCGTCTGAGCAGGATACCGGGTATTGGATGCGCGCGCTCCAGCGGTGCTGCAAAATAAGTGATCTTCACGCCAGACGTAGAGACGCAGCATGCCGCGTCTCTGCTCGGTGGGATGGCCAAACAGTCGGTGACTGATCGAGGAAGCCTACACGATCATCTTCTTGAAATTTCGGGCGGCCAACGTCAACGCCCCGAATCCCATTAGCAGCAGAGCGGCTGCATTCATCCAGAGATCGCCGAATCCGGCGCCGCGCAAAATGATGCCGCGCGAGATCTGCATCATGTAGGTTGCCGGGACGAAGAAGCTCATGAGATAGAAGATCCAGGGCATGTTATCGAGTGGGAAGATGTATCCCGAGAGAAAAATGCTGGGCAGCATAATCCCCATGGAGCGCTGCATGGCGTCATTTTGGGAATTCGCCTTGGAGGAGATCAACATGCCAAGCGAGAGATGCGTGAACATATAGCACATGGCCAGCAGCAAGAGCAGCAGGACGCTGCCATGGATGGGCACGCGGAAGGCAAAGCGCATAAAGGCGAGGATCATCAGCATCTCGGTCATGGCTAATCCGAAGTAAGGCATGATCTTGCCCATCATCAAACCCAATGGGCGCACCGGAGTGACGAATAACTGTTCCAGTGTGCCGCGTTCCTTTTCTCGCACAATCGAAAAAGCGGTCAGCATGGTTGTCACGAAAAGCAGCAAAACCGTCATCAATCCAGGTAGAAAGAAATTTGGCGAGCGCGAGTCGGGATTGAACATGACCTTGGGTCGGATGTCGATGGCTGGCTGCTTGCCTTCGGGAAGCATGCGGCGCAGCGACTCATCGAGCCCGATCGCGGAGGCCACGTTCAGCGTTTGTCCGGCAACAGAAGAATCGGAACCATCCACCAGGACCATAACCTGCGCGCTATCGCCGCGTAAAAGCTGGCGATCGAAGTCGTAGGGAATCTTCAGTCCCACTTTTGCATGACCGGAAACCATTTCGTGCGTGAGCGCCTCGTCCGAATAGACGTACTTGTAGATTTTGAAAGTGTCCGAGCTACGAAAGCGATCGAGCAGCGCCCGGCTGCTCTGGCTGCCTTCCACGTCGCTAGCGTGCTCCATGAGTCCGCTCTGGTCAAAGACGACTGTCTTCACTTGACGTACATTGGTGTCGATTGCCGCTCCCAGAATGATCATTTCCACGATAGGAATGAGGAGCGCAAACATGATCGCCATTGAATCGCGCCGCAAGTGGAGTGATTCTTTGTAGAAGATGGCGCGGAAGCCGCGAAATGGATTGTTGCTCCAAGCGACTTCAGTTCCCGATTCAGTATTTCTATTAAGGAGGTGCATATCATACCTTGCACGGAGACGCAGCAAATGCTGCGTCTCTACAAATGTGTAGGGGCGTTCATAAGGCCCGGCTGCCCTCCAGCTCTGACTGCCGCCGGTACGTCAGCTCTACGAAGACGTCTTCCAAGTCGGGCAGCAATGGACGAATCTCTTCGGGGTGCACGCCTGCCTGTTCCAGTTCGCGCTGCAACTCCGCTTCGCTGATGGTGTCCTGCATCAGCGCGTGGATGGAGCGGCCGAAGATGGTGGCGCTGCGGATAAAGGGCAGCGTCCTCGCGCGACGCAATGCGCTGGTCACGTCTTTGGTGGCGATCTCGAAGCGTCTCGTTCCCGGCGGCGATACTTCGGGAATTTCGCGCAGCGTCTCAGGAGTTCCATCCGCGATCAGCTTGCCGTAATAGATGTAGGCAAGATGCGAACATCGCTCGGCCTCATCCATGTAATGCGTGGTCACAAAGAAGGTGATGCCTTGCCCGCTGAGGTCAAAGAGCAGATCCCAAAGCTTCCGCCGCGCCACTGGATCGATGCCCGCCGTGGGCTCGTCGAGATAGAGAATCTTGGGACCGTGCATCATCGCGCAACTCAGGGCCAGGCGCTGCTTCCAGCCGCCTGAAAGCTTGCCGGCCAGCCGGTTTTTATAAGGCTCGATAGCGTTCTGCTGCATCGTAAGCTCGATTTTGCGCTCGGCCTCCTTTCCCCGCAGGCCATAAATCTGGGCGTAAAAGCGCAGGTTCTCGAGTACCGTGAGGTCATCGTAGAGAGAAAACTTCTGGCTCATGTAGCCGATGCGCTGCTTCACGCCGTCGGGATCGTTAGTGACATCGATGCCATCGACGATGCCTCGCCCGGAGGTCACAGGAAGAATTCCGGTGAGCATCTTGATCACCGTCGTTTTGCCGCTGCCGTTGGGACCCAGGAAGCCGAAAACTTCTCCTGGCTGCACCTGAAAGCTCACGCCATCGACAGCCGTGAAGTCACCGTACTTGCGCACCAGGTTGTCTGCGACGATCGCCGGCATTATTTGTTCTCCAGGAACTTCACATCGGCGTGGATGCCGGCGCGCAGGCGCGACTCCGGGTTATCGACGCGCAGCTTCACTCCGATTACCTGGTGCTCGCGCTCGTCTTTGGTTTCCACATTGCGCGGCAGAAATTCCGCTTGCTGCCGAATCTGTTCCACTTTGGCGTGGAAGGGACGATCGAAGGCGTCCACGCGTACTTCAGCGTCCTGCCCGAGATGTACTCGGCCGATCATTCCTTGCGGCACATAGACCACTACGTAGAGCTGATCGGTCTCAAGCAGTTTGGCGACGGTGGTATTCACCGGAAGCAGGTCGCCGGGACGGATGTCCATTACCTCAACCACGGCATTGGTTGGCGATTTCACCTGACGCTCGTCCCACTGCGACTCCGCCTGCCTCAAATCGCCTTCGGCAGAGATCATCTGGGCTTTGGCCATGGCGATGTCTTCGGGCCGCGAGCCGCGTTCCGCGCGTTTCTTTGCGGCTTCGGATGCTGCGATGGTTCCCTGCGACGCGGTTAGCGCGTGCTGATATGACGCGAGTGTCGCCTGGGCGGCTTTGTACTTGTCTTCCGCATCGTCGAGATACTGCCGGGAAACGACATCACTCTTCACCAGAGCCTGTGCGCGGCGGTAATTGGCTTCGGCATTGGCGAGGTCTGCCTTCGCCCGTTCGATGTCGGCGCGATAGGTGTCGGCGAAGCGCTGCTGATATTCGGCGGTGCCGCGCGCCTCGGCGATGTCTTCCGGGCGCGACCCGTGCAGCATCTTCTCGTAATTAGCCTTGGCTTCTTCGTACTTGCCCCGGGCCGACAGCAGGCGAGCGTTGAGTTCCGAGTCTTCGAAGGTGAGGATTATCTGTCCAGGTTGAACATGATCGCCTTCAAGGACGTTGACCTGCGAGACGCGTCCCCCTACCTTCGATCCGACATTCACGTTGCGGGCTTCGAGCGTGCCCGAGGCAGTGAGCGTGTTGTCGCGGGTAAACCATGACCTCATGCCCAGCGTAGCCAGCGCGGCCACCAGCACAATGACGATTGGGGCCCAGCGTTTCATGAGGATTTCTCCTTGCGCGCGGGGGCTGCGGCCGCTTGGGACGGAATCGCCTCGCTTGCGATTCCGCGCCAGAAGATGTCGAAGGTTTTGTCGAGCCACTGGTCGAGATCGCTGCGCGCGCTGATCGACCAAATCATGTTGGTGCCAAACATCGCATGTTGCATCACCCGGGCCAGCTCGGGCGGAGTGTAGTCGGAACGTATCTCTCCGAGTTCCTGTCCCCGGCGCATGATGCCGGCAAGATGTCCGCGGCCCATTTCCAGCACCCTTCCCAGGAACTTCGAGAGAGTGTTATTGGTGAGAGCCACGCCAATAAGGCTGCGCACCAGCAACTGGCTGCTCGATGGCTTCTCCGCCAGGCGATGGATCATCTCGCGAAGTACCGGGCGGACAGTAATGGCGTCCCGCGAACGTTCTTCAGCAGCCTTCACCACACCAAGCTGGCGCTCGGCCACCGCTTCAAGAATCGATTCCTTGGTAGGGAAGTAGTTGAAGAACGTTCCCTTGGCGACGTCGGCCGCCTCGGTGATCTCTTCCACCGGAGTATTGGCGAAGCCGCGCTGCGAGAAGAGGCGCATGGCCGCTTCGAAGATGCGAGCATGAGTCTCGCGCCGGCGGCGTTCGCGGCGTCCGTGTTTCGCGGCAGGGAATTCACCGTTGCTAGTGAGCATAAATGACCGATGGTCAGTTTCTTTGGCAGAGTGTACTCGCAGAGTGACTGGGGGTCAATATTATTCATTTGGTCAATATTAGAATGACCGACTCTTTGTGCTATTGGAAAGACTCATTACGATCAGGCTGAGCCGCACAGATCAGTCCACATAATGAGAAGAACATCGCCGCATTCGCCGGAACGTGCAGATTGAAATCGCTGAAGCTGTGGAGAAGCAATCCGCAACAGCCCAGAATCGCCGCCGACACCACTCCGGTCGGTGCCCGCGAGAATCGCCTTATGCCGACGTGCAAGACCAGGCCGACAAAGATCAGCATTAAACCAAGCCCGGCTGCACCGGTTTCGACTAGCAATTGCAAGTAATCGTCGTGAGCGGCATTCACGAGTGAATCTCCATACCAGGTCGAGACCTGTGGATATACCGTCAAAAATGTCCCTAATCCCCATCCCAAAATGGGTCTTTGTCTCACCAATTCAAGGCTGTCCCGAGTCAATTGGCGACGATTTATAACACTGGCATCCGCCATAGGATCGTGCAGGGCGGCAGCTTGATCGATCAACGCTCCTCCTGCGATCCAGATGACGAGTGCAATGCCGAATACCGTCGCCAACAGCGCAGAAGCTACTCGAATTCGTCCAGCACGCGATGCTGGCATTACGATTACCACGAACGCGATGATCTCGAAGAATACGACTGCACTTCCGCTGCGAGAGCCTGAAAGAAAAACGCTGGCAATCATCACGCTCGCGGAAAACGCGAACAACACGCGCTGACTTCGCGGGGCGTTTAACCTCGCAGCGCCAAGCAGAGCGAAAGGAATGATCATTTCGAGCAGGCCGGCATAATGATTCTTGTTCGCATACGGCCCAAAGAATGTTGGAGTGGAGCTGGCTCGAAGCCAATAGATCAGCCCGTTTCCTTGCAATTTCTGGACAACGGAGAATGTGGCAAGTAGAGCGCCGAATATCGTAAGAGAAGCCGCCGGCAATCTGCGTGTCCAAGACGTGAGGAAAAGCTGCCGAGCCAGAAGGAAGCAAAGGAAGTACGCAGCGATTTTCAACAACTCTTGCTGACTGGCATACGTGTATGCGCTAGCGCCAGTCCAAATCTGGAACACGATCAGGCAGCCGAACAACAGCAGAACAATAGTTGGAGGATCCAATCGCACACGTGCTGAGCGCCAGCACAAAACGATCCACAAGAGAAGGACGACTACGCTGCCAACTTCCAGCAAAAGCAAAGACCAGGGTTCGAGAGCGCCGAAGCACAAAGGGCCTGCCATCAGCAGCAAGAGGAGTGTCCATTGCGCCAAAGACACTCGCCACTCCTCAGCCGGAACGGCACGAGAGACGCCGGCTCCACGCGTTGACACAGTCGAAATCAATGCGCCGCTTCCGGAGGATCGCAATCGACAACATTCCCATTCTTATTCAGCGATACATGGCGAGCAAGTTCAAATGCCTCCTTGGCCCGCACGCGGTTATGCTTGAGCAGCACGCATACTTGTGCCAGCGTTAAGCCGCGATCGCCGAGTGCGGCATACAGATTCCCGGCTTGCCAAACGACTTCCAGCCGACGCGGCTCGGCGGCGAGCGCATGCGAAATAGCCTGGCGCTCATCATTCGGTCGATCGAGAACTTGCAGAGCGGAGGCGGTTCCGATCCAGGCGTCCGCATCGCGAGGATTGAGCTCGGTTGCGCGGCGAAACGCCAGCAGCGATGCTTCAGGATCGTTTTCCTGATACAGGCGCATGTCGCCCAGTTGTCGCCAATACACCGCATTCTGCGGTTCAAGCTCGGTAGCGCGGGTCTGATTCTGTAGGTTGCCAGCTTCGGCCAGCTCCCAAGCGCGGAAACTGCGCGTGCAGAAATGGCAGTAGAGGAGGCCGGCAAATGCCAGAGCCAGAAGCAAGGAACGGTTGAAATGCGGACCTAAAGAGATAGGCATGGAAAGGGAATCCGCCCGCAACTATAGCTTAGGATTTCGAATGCTCATCTTGGTAGTAGCTCTTGGTGAGCTTTGGATAGTAGCCGTAGTAGTAGCCACTGGTCCGAACATCGACACCGTTCACCACGATTCCCAGCACCGGCAAGTGTGCCTGGTTGAGCAAGTCACAACTGCGGGCAAGCGCCTCGCGCGTGGTTTGCCCCGAGCGCATGACGAGCAACAGCGAATCCGCCTCGCTGGACAAACGTATGGCATCGGTCACAGCAAGCAGCGGAGGAGTATCGACGATGACGTAATCGTAGCGTTCGCGCCAGCAAGTCATTAACTCCCGCATCTTGGCAGAGCCCAACAGCTCGGCCGGCATCGATTGCGCGGGTCCGGCGCCCAAAACAAAGAGGCTTGGCAGTTTTTCGTGACAGACGATTGGACTTGTCGCATCGGAACTGCCAAGCAGAATACTGCTAAATCCAAGCTCGTTCGGTAAGTTGAACCCGTGGTGCAGCGTGGGCTTGCGCAGGTCGGCATCCACCAATAGAACACGCCTTCCCTGTTGTGCAAGGACAATCGCGCTGTTCATTGCGGTGAGTGTTTTGCCTTCGTTGGGAAGTGGACTTGTCACCAGCAGAATCTTCAGTTGCGGAGAGGCCAACATGATCGATGTGCCCAGGCCCCGATAAGCCTCCGCGATTGCAGATCGAGGTTGAGTGAGACACACGACATCGATTGCATCGACTGCCTTCCCGGCAGTGGCGGCCTTTCCGCGCTCTCGCAATGGAATCACGGCCAGCGGTGGCATCGCTGTGAAGGACTCAACTTCAGCGGGATCGCGAAGCGCACGATTCATGCCTTCACGAATGCCGATGACAGCGGCGCTGATGAGGAATCCAAGAAAAAGGCCAATCGTGCCACTCCTGGGAAGATTGGGCGATATGGGAACGCTCGGTGGATCAGCAGGATCGATGAGGCGAATGTTGCTCGAGCGCAATCCCGCGGCCACTCCTGCCTCTTTCATACGCTCTTGCAGACTGTCGTAGAGTTGGCGGTTGGAATCGACTTCGCGTTTCAATAGCCCGTATTGAATTGCGCTCTCGCTTAGGCGGTTGGCTTCGACTTTCTGAGAATTGAAAGCGTCACGCAGTTTCTGCTCCCGCCTGATCGACGCCTGATACTCTTCGTGCGCCCTTCCTTCTAACCGTTTCAGTTCGGCCTGAATGCTGGCATCCATAGCCCTGATGCGATTTGTCAATTCCAGCACCTTGGGGTGGTTCGGGCCATAGATGGTATTTGCCTGCGCATACTCGTTTTTCAACTCCGCTTCGCGGAGCCGCAAGTTTTGCAAGGCTTCGCCACTCTTGCTCTCCGGAATCTGGTCAAGACTGCCGCTCACAATTGTTTGATAGAGGGACTCCTTGTCGATGCGATCCGCTTCGGCGAGCGTGAGCTGCTTATTCAAGTCATCAAGCTTTGTGGTAATGACATTTTGTTTCTCATCGACGCCCACAATGTCGTGGTCCCGCTCGTATGCAACCAGCTTTTCCTGCGATTCCTCAACCCTGCCACGAAGATCCGCTAGCTGGCCGGAAAGAAATTTTGCCGCGCGCGTAGCAGACTCGTATCGCGACCGGATGCTGTCTTCGATGAAGCCATCGACGAGGGCATTCGCGATCTTGGCATCGATGTCCGCCTTTGGGCCGGTAAAGCTGACCTCAACTACGCGAGTGTCTTTCACCGAGCGTACTGCAAGGCCGGATAACACCGCATCGACAGCGGCACTCTCAGCTTCCGTTGTCGTTGGATTCGATGTCTCGCCCTCTAAGGCTGCGGTAGTACCAGGCTGCTCCTTGCCGGTAAATTCTGCGTTTTTATCCAGTCCGAGCTTGCGGACGACGCCGAGAGCCAGCCTTCGGCTCTGAAGAATGTGGAGTTGAGTTTCCAGGCTGACGGTGTACTCGTCGAGGTCGCCGACCTCCTGCGTGTATTCCTTGCCCAAGGAGATCGTTGCCTGGTTATCGCGATAGATGGCGATGTTGGCTGTCGCGCAATAGAGGCGTGGTTGGCGGGCGGCACGTAACAGACAAAGCGAGGTGGCGATCAGCATACATGTGACGATCGTCCAGGCATTCCTTTGCAACAGGACAACCGTGCGCTGTACTGGAGTAAGAGTAATGACGCGAACTGCAGATGCACTCTCATCCAGAGACAAGTCGGGGAAGCGCCGGCTAATCTCGGCAGACTCTCTTCTCCGTTTCACCAGCTCCTGAGAATCCATGTGTATCTCGTCTTCCTAAGTGCCGAGTCCCCTCTGGTGGCCCACAGGGCAAGGAGATGAAGTCACGACATTAGTTCGCCGCAAATGCTCCTTGCGCGCCCAGGGGCCACGGCGCGTACACCTTCCGTCAAACTGTTTGGATACGGCTAACCCGAACTCCACAGAGTCAGGAGCCCAAACGAGAATTCGGGAAGAAGGTACCTGAATTAGCGAGGTCGTTCAAGTGCGGAGTTCTGGGCCAATGTAACGCGGCCAACATTTACGCCGGCAGGACTAACGAGTCGAGTTCGAGGAACTGACGCAATATCGGATCGTCACTCTCGCTCATGCCCTTCATGGAACCGAAATAGAGCGCGTTGCCTTCATGCAGAAAGAGCACCCTATCAGCGAGCTTCTGCGCCAGGCGCATGTCGTGAGTCACGACGATGCTGGTCAGCTTCAGTTGAAACTTCAGCTTCTTAATCAAGTCGCCGAGAAGCTGCGCCATCAGCGGATCGACCATGGTTGTGGGTTCGTCATAGAGGATGCATTCCGGTTGAGCGGCCAGGGCGCGGGCGATGGCTACGGAGCGCTTCATGCCTGTGGAGAGATCTGATGGAAGAAGATCCCGCATGGCCTTTACGCCGACCATCTCCAACAATCCATCTACTACCTGAAAGATCTGTTCCTCGGTCAGGTCGTGCCGTTCGCGCAGAGGGAAAGCTACGTTTTCGCCCACGCTCAGCGAATCAAACAAAGCGCCATTCTGGAAGACCATGGTGACCTTCTTGCGGATGCGTTCCAGATTGGGCTCGTCCATCTTGGTGATGTCTTCGCCTGCAACCATTACTTCTCCGCGATCGGCCTTGAGAAAGCCCATCAGGAGTTGCAGGGAAACGGATTTTCCGACGCCGCTTCTGCCAAGAATGCACATGGTTTGACCGGGCAAGACGTCGAAATTCACGCTCTGCAGGACTACCTGCGTTCCAAAAGCCTTGCACACGTCGATGAACTGGATGTACGGCTGACCGTCCGGCAGGTTGCCGTTCGATTGCGTGAGATTGTGTCCGTTGCTAGACATGCAGGCCGTTCGCGATGCCTCTGGCGCGTTCCAGGTCTTCGGGGGTGTTTACATTTAACAAGATCTCCGGTCGAAAGCCCTGAGCGATCATTTCGTCTTCTTCCAGCACTCGAATGTTGCCGGTATTTTTACTCATGATGCCCGCAATTCGTTGTTCTAACAAGCGGTGAATTGAGAGACGGCCTTCGTCGATCGCGTTCTGAATCTCGGGAAGCAACTTACAGTGATAGGCGGCGCAGAGCGGCTGCAGACGTCCGCCGACTTTGGGCACGACCGCCACACTCGGGCTGCCGCCACAGTCTTCGACAATAAGGCCCAGCAACGCGGGAGTTACCAGCGGCAGATCGACGGCGAGAACCATGTTCCAGTCAGTATTCGTATGCGTCAGCGCGGTGTGAATCCCAGCTAATGGACCGCTGTTAGGGTAATTGTCAGCCAGAACCATGGCCGGAGGATTCTCGGCATGCACCCGGCCCACGACGAACACCTTGGACGCGACTTTCTCTAAAATCCCTATCGAATGCTCTAGCAGGTTTCCCGAGTTCCACCGAATCTGCGCTTTATCCTTTCCCATGCGCTGGCTGCGCCCGCCAGCCAGGACGAATCCGGTGATGTCATCGCGCCGCATCTTCATTGTCGAAGGTACCGCAATCTCGCTGAAAAGCCTATGGACGAAGCACTCATACGTCCTCGGACCCCCTGATTTCATGCTAAAATTCAGCTACTTTCCCACCTTTACCGGGCCTTAATGGAACTCCGCAAGCAGCTCAGGATCGCTTTTTTCATTCTCTTTATTGTTCTGGCAGTTAGCGTGGCCGGTTACCGGCTGCTGGGCGGCCCTTCGGTCACGTTTCTCGATGCCATCTACATGGCGATTGTCACGCTGTCCAGCGTCGGTTACAGCGAGATCGTAGATACCGCCCACCATCCCGCGCTGCGCGTTTTTAACATCTTCGTGATCATTTTCGGAGTGATGATCATGTTGTATGTGTTCTCGGTGGTGACAGCATTCCTGGTAGAAGGCGAAATCACCAACATCTTTTGGAGACGTAAGATGCTCAAGCGAATCAGCGAGCTCAAGGACCACTACATCGTATGCGGATTGGGCGACACCGGCCGTCACGCGATTGAAGAATTGGAGCGAACGAATGCTCCCTACGTGGTGGTCGATAACAATGAAGAGCACATCAAGCGCGTGGTGCACCAGGAGAACGGACTGCATCGGGAATTGTTGTACGTGGTGGGCGACGCTACCGACGCCGACTTGCTCGAAAATCTTGGCATCGATCGGGCCAAAGGACTGATTACGACCCTGGCCAGCGACAAGGAGAATCTGGTGATTACGGTTCTTGCGCGGCAAAAAAATCCCAACGTGCGCATCGTGGCCCGTTGTATCGATCAGAAGTTTGCTGATCGGTTAACCAAGGCGGGTGCCGATTCAACCGTTTCACCCAACCAGATCGGCGGATTGAGGATTGCCAGCGAGGTGTTGCGCCCTAACGTTGTCAGTTTTCTCGATCTCATGCTCAAAGACATAAGCCGCACGCTACGCATCGAAGAGATCGAGATTCCCGAAAACTCAGGCTGGGTCGGCAAGCGCTTGGGCGAACTCAATTTCAGCGGTAATTACAATCTCCTCCCTCTGGCGATCAAAGATGCCTACCACAATGGCCAGCAGCATGGATTTTGGGTGAATCCGCCAGAGAACGTCAGTTGCCATGCTGGCCTCGTTGTGATTGTGCTTGGTGAAATCAAAGACATCCATGAGGCGCGACAACACGCCAGCAGGCTCCTGCACTTTGCCACTTCATAATCTGATAGATTGAATTTGAAAGTAGCTGTGCCCCATGACCTGGACTGAAACGTTTCATTGTGAAATCTGCGGCAAACAGAAGGGCAGTGTCGATCACTGGTGGCTGGCTTGGACTGAGCAATACCGGCCGCCTCACGAAGAAGCTCATGAGCGTCCG
>Ga0307479_10000843_pt1 | contig 27735 bp, 20 predicted proteins | sample atmos_gasesECM4C_FD_203743 | JGI IMG/M metagenome (GOLD analysis project Ga0307479, IMG submission 203743) | Hardwood forest soil microbial communities from Morgan-Monroe State Forest, Indiana, United States - atmos_gasesECM4C_515 | ecosystem: Environmental > Terrestrial > Soil > Temperate... | reverse complement strand
CGAGGCGGGCGGTCACGGCGACGTCGCGCTGCAGGTTCTCGCGGCGGATTTCGTTTTGTCCCGGAAGTTCGGTGACGGTGGCGAGCGCGCCCAGCGTCGCGGTGTGCCCGGTGCTGCTGGTAAGCAGCGTGTCGCGCATGGCTTCGAGCGAGGCGCGGTTGCTTTGCGGAAAACGCACGCGCAGAGTGTAGGCGCGGTCGTTGGCTACGACCGGCGTCGGCGCGGGTTCGCCTTCCAGGATGGCGGCCGCGTCGGTGGCGACTTCCTCAGCGGAGAATCCGGCGCGCGCGGCCACGCTCGGGTCCACCTGAAAAACTACTGCCGGCCCGCTGACCGTGTTGTCGATGCCGTTCAGCACATCGACGACGCCCTGAATTTTCGAGATGTTGTCGGCGACTTTCGGCGCCCACTCCGCCAGAACGTTGGGCTCCGGGGAAAAGAGTTTGATTTGAATGGGCTCGGGTGCGCTGGTGAGGTCGTCGATCATGTCCTGCAGCACCTGGGTGAATTCAACGTCGACGGCCGGTTCTTTGGCTTTGATTTCGGCGCGGACGTCGGCGATGATGTCATCGATGGCCCGGTCCCGCTTGTCTTTGAGTTTTACGGAGATGTCGCCGGTATTGGCTTCCGTCACGGCGGCCAGACCAAGCTGCATGCCGGTGCGCCGCGAAGTGCTTTCGACCTCAGGGATCTCGTGCAGCATCTGCTCGATGTGGCTGATGACGCGGTTGGTTTCAGCGAGCGAACTGCCTGCGGGCATAATGTAGTCGAGGACGAAACCACCCTCGTCCATCTCGGGCAGGAGATCGGAACCGGAGAAGCGATAGCAGATGTAGGACACTGCGATCAGGACCACGCTCAGAATTGCCAGCCACACCGGGCGGGCGACGGCGCGGCGCAACCAGCGTTCGTGGAAGGAGACGATGCGCTGGAAAAATCCGCTGAGGTGAGCGTCTTCGGCGGCCAGCAGGCGGGAGATGGATTCTTCTTCGGGTTCGCTAGAGGTCTCGTCCGTGTCCTTCTTGCGCTTCCCGATGAAGTAGAGGCTCAGGTTCGGCGTCCAGGTCAGGGCCAGCGCAAGCGAGGTCAGCAGAGACACGGTCATGGTGATGGCCAGCGCCCGGAAGAAGGTGCCGGTTACACCAGCAATCGAAATCAAGGGCAGGAAGACCACGACGGGCGTGACCGTCGACCCGAGCAGGGGAACGGTGATTTCCTGCAGGGCGCTGTGAATGGCCAGAGTACGACTCTGCCCGGCGTCGCGGTGCAGAACGATGTTTTCGACGACCACGATGGCGTCGTCGATGACCAGGCCGACCGCGGCTGCGAGACCACCTAGGGTCATCAGGTCAAAGCTTTCGCCGAGAACCTTCAGCGCGATGAAGGTCACGAGAACCGTGACCGGGATGACGAGTCCGGCGACGATCGAGGTGCCCCAGTCGCGCAGGAAGACGACCAGGATGATCGAGGCGAGGATCAGTCCGAGCAGGATGGCGTCGCGCACGCTCCGGATGGATTGGCCGACGATGATGGATTGATCGTAGAACGGGCGCAGCTCGATGCCCGGCGGCAACGATTGCTGGATGCGCGCGACTTCGGCGTGGACCTCGTCCGCGACCTGCACCGTGTTGCTGTCGGGCTGGCGGTTGATGTTCAGCAGGATAGCCGGTTTGCCGTTGGCGTTGACGATGGTGTAGACGGGCTTGACGCCAGGCGTGACGCTGGCAATGTCGCCGATACGGACCGGGATGCCTGCCGGGGCGGTCTTGATGACCGTGGCGGCGATCTGCTCGGGCGTGCGTACCTGGGCGTTGATGAGGCCTAGCACCAACTGGTGGTTGCGCTCGATCAGGCCGGGCGAGTCGACGAGGTTGGTGCGGCGGACGGCCTCGAGAATGTCAGGCACGGTGATCCCGGCGAGCTGGAGTCTTGCCGGGTCGGGAGTTATGTAGAACTCCGGCTCCTGGCCTCCCTGCACGAGAACGGTAGACACACCGTCGAGACGATTGAGACGCGGCTTGATTTCATAAGTCGCCATCTCCCACAGCCTGGTCGGCGGCATGCTTTCGGACGTCAGGCTGTAGCCGAGGATGGGAAAGCTGGCGAAGGTCATGCGATGGGCTTCGATCTTCGCGGTGGCGGGGAGTTCGGGCTGGACGCGGGAGATCGCCGCATTCACGTATTGCAGCGTCTGGAACATATCCACATCCCAACGGAAAAACAGGTCGACTTCAGCAGAGCCGCGGCTGGTGATGGAGCGGACCTGGAGCAGGCCCGGGACGCTATTGACGGTTTCTTCAATGGGGCGGGTGATGGTGACCATCATCTGGTCGATCGGCATCACGCCGTTGTCGACCGCGATCAGAATGCGGGGAAAGTTCGTCGACGGAAATACGGACACGGGAATCGTGAAGGCGAGGTAGCCCCCAAGCAGGGCCAGCGTCAGGATCAGGAAGATCACCGAGCGGGAGTGTTTGGCGAACCAGTACGAATTGTCGGTGTGATTCGACACGAGTTCTATTTGTCGTCCTGCTTGTCGTCCTTCTCGTCTGCGGCGGCGCCGGGCTTCTTCTCGCCGGACGCGGCTGGAGCTTCGATGGTCACCTTGGTGTTATCAGGCAGGCCATAGGCGCCCGAGGTAATGACGTGATCTCCGGCGTGAATGCCCTCGGCAATCTGGACGCGATCACCGTCGTGGATACCCGTCTTCACGGTTGTCTGATGGGCGTGATTGTCCGTGCCGACGATCATCACGGTCGTGATGCCATCCTGCGCGGTCAGTACCGAGGCGGCGGGCACAGCGACCGCGTCTTTCACGGTTTGTGCCAGCATGGAAACTTGCACGCTAGTGCCCGGCTTCAACCGCTGCTTGGGATTTGCCGCCTGCACCCAGACTTCGACGGTGGTGCTGTTGGGATCGAGGGCCGGGCTGATGACGGTGACCTTACCCTCGACGGGGTCGTCGTCGCCGGGCGCGGTCAGAGTGGCGGGGTCGCCGAGTTTCAGCAGGGCGGCGTCGGGCTGCGGGATGTGGGCCTTGGCGATGACATGCGATAGGTCCATCACGGTGATAAGAGGCGTGCCCGCGGCAGCCATCTCACCCGGGTAGAGCGGGCGATCAGTGACGTAACCGTCGATGGGGCTGCGGATTTCAGAGTAGCTGAGCAGCGCTTCGGCTCCCATGGACTTGCCCTTGGCGGCCTGCAATTGGCCGGCGGCGGACTTGAGTTCTTGTTGCTTGCCGATGGCCTGGAGAGCGTCGAAGTGCTTCTTCGCAAGCTCGTACTGGTTGCGCGCCTGGGTGAGGTCGACGCCGGCCTGGTCGAGCTCCTTGCGGGGCAGGGCGCCTTGCTGGAAGAGCTCTTCGCGGCTGTGGAAGACCTTCTCCTGGGCGTCGAGGAGCTTCTTGGCAGCTTCGGTGTCGAATTGCGCTTTCTGCATTTCTTCGGGAAGGCTGGCGGCGGTGGCGATTTCGTAGGTGGCCTGAGCCTGAGCGAGATTGCCCTTGTTCTCTAAGGTGGAGGCGGCGAGGTCGCGGTTCTCGAGGACGGCGAGGAGTTGGCCTTCGCGCACGCGGCTGCCGCGATTGACGTAGAACCTGGCGACGGGCGCGCTGATCTTGGGGGTGATCGCGGCCTGCTGGAGCGGGAAGAGGATGGCCTGGGCGGTGATGGTCTGGTGGAGGGTGGCCTTCTCGGCGGCGACCGCTTGCACGGAGACAGCGGGTTCTTCTTTGGTTTCTTTGGAGCAGGCGGAGGAGAACAGCAGGGTGCTCGCTAGGGCGAGATAGATCGTGCAGGCCCAGACGCCCTCGTCGGGGCGGCCGGGCAGCAGCCCGGCGGGATTCTTTGGGGCCTGCGCGGAACGTCCGCAACGAAAACCGGCGGAGCTGCGCTCCGCTGGGCAGACGAGGGCGTCTGCCCCTACGCGGGCTGGGGCGTTTGCGCCTACGCTGGTTGGGGCGTCTTTCCCGATGCGGGTTGTGGCGCGGCGGACGAGATTCATCAGAAGCTCCCCGTCAGGGTTTGCAATGTGGCAATCGACAGGCGATAACGGGCCTGGCCGTCCGCATACGCGTTGCGGGCCTGGGTGCGCGTGTTCTGCGCGTCGACAACTTCGAGGACCGTCGACTCGCCGGCCTGGTAGCGCAGGGTGGTGAGGCGCAGACTGTCGTCGGCGAGTTCGGCGGACTGGCTGAGGGAGTCGAGTTCGGCGCGGGAGGTTTCAGCTTCGCCGTAGAAGGCGCGCAGGTTGCTAAGAGCCTGACGTTGGGCAAAGCTTAACTCCACGCGCGCCTGGTCGCGACGCAGGTCGGCCTGCTTCAACTTGCTGATGTTGGCTCCCCAACTCCAGAGCGGGATTTGAATGCTAGCCACAATGGAGGATCCCAGATTATCTACGAATTGATTCGCTATGGGATCGAACTGGCGGGTGGCGAAGCGGCTGGAATCGATGCCATAGAAGTAGTCGACGCTGGCCGAGGGGAGCAAGCCGCTCCAGGCGCTGGTGACGTCGTGCTTGGTGACCTGGAGGGCAGCCACAGCCGCGCGCAGTTCCGGATTCTTTTGCGCCGCCATGGCCTGCACTTCAGGGTACTGGGGGAGGGACACGGGCATCTGCAAATCGTCGACCACGTTGAAATTCTCGTTGAAATCGGGAAAGAGGAGGACGGCGAGTTCGAGGCGGCTTTTTTCCATGCCGAGGCGCGATTCCTGGAGATCGCGCTGTTGCTGCTCAAACTGTAGGCGAGCCTTGATCACGTCGGAGTGGGCGACCTCGCCGCCTTTTTCGAGCTTCTGGCTGATGTCGAGGAATTTTCTGGCTTCTTCGGCGGCGAGTTGTTCGGTTCCGTACTTGCGCTGGGCGACGACCAGTCCGTAGTAGGACTGCACGACGGTAACGACGAGACCGCGGGCGGCGATCTCGGCGCGCGCTTTCGCGAGAGCTTCGGCGGCGGCGGCGCGGCGATAGTCGCCGTATGCGGCGAGCGAGAATACCTGGTGAACGTTGCCCTGGCTGAGGTATTCGTGGACGCCGTTGTTGGCGATGTAGGACGGGGCGTTGGAGTGGGTGCCGTTGCCCTGGGTGTAGATGAGATCGGTGTTGTAGCTGACGTTGGGCAGAAGTCCGGCGCGGCCCTGCACGCGGTCTTCGTGGGCGAGGCCAAGCTCGGTGAGCGCGGCACGAAAGTCAGGGCTGTGGGTCTGGGCGCGTTGGAGCGCGTCCTGAAGAGTGAGGGTGACAGGGGCGGCTGCGGGCTGGGCGTGGGAATCTGTGGCTGGCGGAGCCGGTTCATTCTGGGCAAGCGCGGTGAGGCTGAGGGCCAGCGTCGCAAGAAGCAGGGGCCAAAGCTTGAGTTCGAATGATGCGCCCAAGGCGCGAGCGATTTTCATGTCCACCCTCACGATTTCAGTCACTTAGCATACCGAATCGAACATTAAGAAAAGCTGAAAGCTCCGGGAGCGAGTTCGGAGGGTTAGGGCGGATTAATGGGCACGGTTCCATTCCGGACTTCGAGGTCGGGAATGCAGCCCGAAATGAATTTTCTCGCAGCCATCGTTCGAAGAGGTCCGAGGGTGCAAACGCTGGCATCCATTGGTCTTTGTCCAAACGAGCGGGGGAGCGAAGGTTTGGCGAAGAGCGTGCATTCAAGGGAGTCGTTCGGAACGAAATCAGGAGCGGTAATAACCATGATCAATCTGGACGCCATCAAAATTACTCCCCGAGACGAGGAAGTCTTGCGGCTGCTTGCGGGATGTAGCAACAAGGAAATCGCCGGACATCTCAACATCAGCCCACAGACGGTGCAGCAACACCTGCGCACGCTGTTCCTGCGCGCCTCGATCACCGAGGGGCGCAAAAGAGTGAAGTCGGCCACCGCCTTGTACGCCAAAGAGGAGATGAAATCATGCAGCCCCGCGATCCGCTAACACGAAAAGAAATTCAGGTTGCCACCCTCGTCTGGAAGGTCTGACGAACCGGGACATCGCCAATGTGATCGGGACCACGGAGCAGGTCGTGAAGAACTACTTGCGGACCGCGTTCGACAAGCTGGGAGTTTGGAGCCGGCGGAGCTAGCGCTCTACATTGCCAGCCACGGGGGTGTGAACTGGGTAACGGAACTGGGGTTGAACGCGAAGGCACCGAGGGCCGAACCCGAGCTGAGTCGAGTAGCCTCCGCGGAGAGGTAAGAGCCGCAGAGCCGGGACACGACGGCGACGTGGGCGGAGCTCTGAAACGAACCTGGGAATCGTTCCGCACCGTGCTGGCTAGGGGCGGGCGCTGGCCAGGATGTCGAGGTAGCGCTTGAGTTGCTCGCGGTCGTCGGTCTTGATTTCTTCAAATTGGATGCCCACGCCGGAGCCGAGGCGGGCGGCGGCGACTCTGCCGACAGCCCAGACCTTCTTGTCTTGAATCCACAGGGCGAGCCGAACTTTTGTTCCCTCTTTCAGGGTGCTCGACATTTCGACGAAGCAGCCGCCCAAGCTGATGTCAGAGACGCGTCCCCAGATGCGGCTTTCCTGACTGGCGGGGTGGATTTCGACCGAGAGCGAGCAGCGGCGGCGAGGGTGCTGGCGGCGCTCGTTCAGGGAACGGGCGCGGACGAGATCTTCGGTGGTGGCGGGGAGGGGGAAATCCCAGATGATTTCCTCGGATTTGACGCTCTGCAAGCCTGCGAGATTTTGCTGGGGAGTGGCGGGGGCGCCGATCCAGCGGACTTGGTAGCGGGTCTTGGACTTCCCGTAGACGATGCCGATGACCTCGCCCACCTTGAGCCGGGTCTTGACCTCAATCACCATGGCTCCGCCGCGGCTGACGTTTACGGTGAAGACATTTTCGTTGAAGGTTTTTCCGGCGACGTCGGTTCCGAAGATTCGGACGGGGACCCGGATGTCCTTGCGCGGCTCCCGGCGGCTGACCATGACTGAAACGGCGATCCTCTTGGGGCCGGGTTTGGAATAGATGAGCGCGGCCCGGTCTGCTTAAAATGTTAGTCCAAGGCAGGCGACGTGCCTAGTAGCGAGGCGCGTAACCGTAGAGCGATCCCAGTTCTGGAAACTATCTGCAAATTGTTGCAGTTCAGGTTGCTTGGTGAGATCAGAAACCGAGCGAAATCTCTTTCCCGGCAATCGTTTTGCGAAGTTCGGGAGAGGTCATACAATTGCACAATCAGGATCGCCGTCTGTCGACTTGTTCTTCCCAGGGCGAGTCGAGACCTAGACTCGAGGCGAGGTAGGGCAAATGGCGTACAAGGAAACTTTCTGGATGGCTTGCGACTCGACCGAGCAGTTGCGGGCCGAATTCGGACCCTTCCATACCCGCGTGGAGGCTGAGTCGGAAGCCAGAAAGCTGGGCTTTGGTTACCTCCTGCGTTACGAACATATGATTGGCCCGAACGAAGAAATCGAGGAAGTCCGGTGCATTTTTATTGAGCTGCCGGATGGACCCAAACAGGCCGCGAGCGCCCAGACCAAGCTTCGTACCCAGCTTCATACCCGTTGCGCCACCTGCGGGGAATCGGAGACTCACGACGAACCGTGGCAGGCTGAAGTCTGGGCCGACATCCACGAATTTGAGCACTCGCGCCACATGGTCCGGCTGTTCGAGCACACGTTCGGGGATGGGATGAAGGAGATCGCGGACTGGCGGGGCAGCGCGGCGTAGCGGGGCGGCCGGTTTGAGTGGCGCCGCGAGAGCGCGCTAGGCGAAATTCCTGCTGTAAGCAACGCTGGTATTCGGTTTTGAAGATGACGATCGGGAAGATGACGATACGGACCAAATCCATGATCAGGCGGCGCGTCCAGCGCGTTGGGCCCTCGGGATTGGTCTGACCATTTTCGGTTTTTAAATTCAGACATTTCTCGAAGGCCCCGATCAAAAATCGGGGCCTTCGTGTTGTGTGCCGATTTCTGGCCGGTAGCCAAGCTGGAAAGGCACGTGACTGTTACTCACGCGATGCGCAGGTTCGAATCCTGCCCAGCCGGCCAATTTTTTGAGGGAAGGCAAGGCTCGCTACTGGTTCGATTCCAACATCCTGCACACAGCCTCCGAGTTTGCCGACCGCACGTCTGGGATCTTCGGATCCGACAAACTCTCCGGACTATGACGACGCGCAGGCAATGGCCCCAACCCCCGGTGGAAGGTGGACACGCCAGGCTATATCAGGAGGCTACCAAGACCCGTGGCCACGAGCGCGGCTGCCCAGACTAAATCGAAGTTGAACCAGGCCCTACGGAGAAGGGCGAGACCGAGTTTTCGATAGACGACCCAGGCGAGAAGCCCTGTGACGGTAAGATAGGCAACCGTATGGACACCGGTGGCGAGCATCGCCGCCAGTGGGCTGGTTGTTGGAGGTATGTGATTGTGGCCTGCCATTCGGCCCTGTGCTTCGACAGTATTGCTCCCCAACAGCACTGGCACCACCATCAAACCGGCACCGTGCGCAGAGGCCATGAGAAATGACCAGACGGTCAACTCTCGGAAGCCTACCTGCATACGGACCCAACGAGGATGCTGATGCCACACCAAGGAATAGATTCCAAGCCCGATCAGGATTGCAGCGACGGAATAGCGGATGGTTGAGAGCGGCAGGGTCATGCCGAGCATCGCGGCGGTCAGCACCACGCTGCCGATGGCCAACGCGTGGCCGATTGCAATGGGGATAAGGGACCTTACTACGGCGCTGCCCTTCTGTTCCTGCATTCCCAGTGCTACCGCGAAGAGCCACCCCATCCCAGGATTTATTCCGTGGTAAGCGCCGAGGAGGAGCACCATCCACAACGCCGTCGAAGTCAGTCCTGCGTGCGTCATGGCTAGTCCGAATAACAATAGGAGTCGGACGAAGCGTCGCCCCCTTCCAGCCGCACCTGGTGGGCGCGCAACTCGTCGAACTCGACCAGGAATCTTTCATCGAGTTTCATTCCGCCGTTGGCGTTCGTATCGATCTTCACCATCCAACTCTTTACACCGTCAGGATAGAACTGATCGTCCCAAGGAGAGTAGAGCGAATTGGTAAAGTACACGCGCTTACCGTCGCGGCTGATCTCGACCATCTGCGGACCGCCGTTGAGAGCCTCAGCGGGTTTCTTCGGATGAGCTGCCCGGCGCACGATGCCACCAACGTGGATTGAGCCGGTCTTTTTCGGGCTGGCGGGATCGGAGACATCGTACTGGATGAACTCACCGGTTCCCCAGCACGAAACGTAGAGGAAGCGGTCGTCGAGTGAGAGATTGATGTCGGACACCAACGGTGGAACCGCCTTGAAACCCTTCAGTAGTGATGGCAGGCTCTCCGGATCGGCCGATTCTGCGGGAATTTCAATGACCTTGCGTACGGCCCATGTTCCGGTCTTACCGCCGTTCTCGCGGTACCACATCCAGATGGAGGAGGAAAGGTCTTTCAGGGATATGACCACACCAACGAATCCGAAGGTCTTTTTGGGGTCGTGTGCCGGCCGAAGCTCCAGAACCATCTGCTGCTCCGCTCCGAGGTCAAGATCTTGCAGGTGGCAGCGCGTGTCCAGGTCCCAGATGTGCAGTTTGCGTCCGTACATTCCGGCCAGTAGCAACTCCGGGTTGAGGCCCTCCTTCACCATATTCGGCGTACCCCATTCGGACGTGATCATGGTGTCGTGCCCGAGGTGCCACCAGAAGTCGTAAGCCAGATTCTGGGGACCGCGTTCCTTCTCCCACGGCCCCTTCAGCTCAAACGTATTCGCATCCATGAGGAATATGCCGCCTGGACCATCACCACTGGCCGAACCGAGCGCGCTGCCATAGATGCCGTCGGGGCCGCAATGAATGGTATGTGGCGAAGTATAGCCCGTCTTTTTAACGAACTCCTCTGGCTCGATCACCTTCACGATTTTGGGATGGTTGGGGTTCGCTTTCGTATCCAAGATGTGAATGCGGGACGATCCGATACCCGGGACAATCAGGTAACGACGCTCCATATGCGGGTGCGGATTTTGGGGGCAAAGGCACGCACTGCAGGCGTTCCAGCCGAAGTGATGCAATTCGTTGTCGTTCTGGGGAAAGTCTACTTGGCCGACAAACTGACCATACCCGGGCGAACGCGGATCGACATCGATGACCCCCATGGCGTCGCGCTTCCCACTCTTGCCGACGTTGAGCAAAGAAACGTATGCAATGCGTTCCGGCGCAGCCTTCATTGCCATGCCCGGCGAGGGGTAAAAGGTTGGATCCGGCGTCAAGGACATATCCATATTCTCCTTTTGCAAGAGTTTACGGCGATAGATTCGCGCCCGCCAAGAATTTCGCATAGCCCGGTCACGTGGGTGACAACCAAGCCGGCATCTGCGAGTCTGGGTGCCGGGCATGAAAGCAGTCGCGCTGAAGGCGTGATGCCGTGTGCTGCTTACCCACAAGGTCTTGGAGCCATGCCCACGCGCTCGCAATTTTTCCTGCCACCCGGCTGGGGATGGGGCGATCGAACGCGGGACGAAGCTCTCGTCCCGGATCTGCTGGGCCAAGCGGCACCAAGCACCAGCCAGTTTTGGGGTATCGCGACAAAACAATCTCCGCCTTGACCTTCGACGTTAGGATTTTTTCGATAACGTGGATGCGGCCGCTTGGTCCACCAACCAGACCAGATCGCCATTCGCGGGATGTACGAGCTTGGAAGGGTAGAGTTCCGGTGCCTGCGTGCCTTCCAACACTTCTTTCAGGGCTTGCGCCTTGTCCTGCCCGCTGACAACGAACATCACTGCGGCCGCCTGATTGAGAATCGGCAAGGTCAGGGTGATGCGGTCGGTCTTGAATTTCTCCACCCAATTTGCGACTACCAGGCGGGACTTTTCCTTCAGGGCATTGGTTCCGGGGAACAGAGACGCGGTGTGTCCGTCGGGGCCCATGCCGAGCAGGATCAAATCAAAGCGTGGGAACGTTCCAGCGGGGGACTCAAAGAAATCACGCAAGGTTTGTTCATACGCTGCGGCGGCTTGGTTGGCATCGGGATTTTCGGCGGGGATTCGGAAGGCGTTGCCGGCAGGAACGGGTACTTTCGAGAGCAGCGACTCGAATGCCATGCGGTAGTTGCTTTCCGGGTGGTCGGGGGGGACGTGGCGCTCGTCGCCCCAGAAGAAGAACAGCTTGTTCCAGGGGAGACGGTCGCGGTCGTTTTTGGCGAGCAAGCTGTAGAAGGACTTCGGAGTGGATCCCCCGGCGAGCGCGACGGTGAAGCGGCCTGCGGCCTTGACGCGCGCAATCGCGCAGGAGGCGAATTCGTGGGCGGCAGCTTGAAACAGAGCGGGTGGGTCAGGGACGATGCGGAGATCGAGAGGCTTGGGCATACTCGATTAGCTTGCGACTGCCCCTTTCGCAGCCGCGTAGCGAGCGGCGCCGAACAGGGCGATCTTGTCGTTGATGATGACTCTTACCGGGATGGATTCCAGCAAGGCTTGCATGCGTCCTTTATTGAGAAACGCCTGCATGAAGAGCGGGCCCGCGAGTTTGGAGACGAGCTTGGGGGCGATGCCGCCGCCCAGGTAGATGCCACCGGTGGCCATCAGCTTCAAGGCGAGGTTGCCAGCTTCGGCGCCATAAATCGAAATCCAGAGATCAAGCGCGTGCTCTGCGAGAGGACTCTTGCCGCTGATGGCAGCGCGCGAGATGGTGGCTCCGGCGTCGCCGTGGGCGAGTTCTTCGGTGAGCCAGGCGGGTTCATCGCCGCGATGGGTGTCGCGGAAGAAGCGGTAGACGTTTACCAGGCCCGGGCCGGAAACGATGCGCTCGTAGCTGACATGGCCGAAACGGGCTGCCAGGTAACGAAACAAGTCGACTTCCAATTCGTTGCGGGGAGCGAAGTCACAGTGGCCGCCTTCGGAGGCGAAGACGTCGTAGTTCTTGCCGTCCCAGTAGAGGCCGGCTTCTCCGAGTCCGGTCCCGGCGGAGATGACCGCCTGATTGCCGACCGGCGTGCCCTTCACGCGGTTGAGGGAAACCAGGTCTTTTTCCTCAAGGCTGGCAATGCCCCAGGCATTGGCTTCGAGGTCGTTGATCAGGTAGACGGAGGGAAGCTCGAGCTCGCTGGCCAGGCGCGACGCCTCGACGGTCCAGGGCAGATTTGAGGTCTCGACTTTACCGTTGCGGACAGGGCCGGCGACGCCGAAGCAGGCGATATGGGGACCCGAACCCTGGGACTTTACGAACTGGGCGACGATCTCGTCCAAGCCACGATGCTCGCGGCTGGGGAAGACTCCTACGGCGGCGACGGTGAGGTGTCCGTTCTGTGATTGGAAGTAGGCGAGTCGCGCATTGGTGCCGCCAATGTCGCCGGCGAGAATCATTTTTCGAAGTTCCTCCAGCGGCGGCCATCGCGTTCGAGTAACTCGTCGGCGTCCTTGGGCCCCCAGGTGCCGGAGGCGTAGTTGGGGAAGGTCCTGGGAGGCAAGGCGCGCCACACGTCCAGCATTGGGCTGACCACGCACCAGCCGGCTTCGACCATGTCGGCGCGCTGGAAGAGAGTAGCGTCACCGATCATGCAATCGTGGAGCAGGCGTTCGTAGCCGGTGCTCGGTTGGACGCCGAAGTAGTCGGCGTATTCGAAACTCATATCCACGCTGCCGAGGCGCATCTGGGCTCCGGGAGCTTTCGCGGCGAAGCGCAGCGAGATGCCTTCCTCGGGCTGGATGTGCAGCACAAGCTGGTTGGGCATGAGGTTCTCGACCGGGGTGTCGCGGAAGAGCACGAACGGGGCGCGGCGGAACTGGATGACGATATGGGTATTGCGCGCAGGCATGCGTTTGCCGGTTCGCAGGTAGAAGGGGACGTCAGCCCAGCGCCAATTGTCGATCAGAAGCTTCATGGCGACGAAAGTTTCGGTGCGCGAATTGGGTGGGACACCCGGCTCGGCGCGGTAGGCGGGGACGCGCTGGCCGTTCATTACGCCTTCGCCGTATTGGCCACGCACCGTGCGGGTGAGCACTTCCTCCGAACTGAGGGGCTGGATTGCGTGCAGAATCTTCGACTGCTCGTCGCGCACAGCGTCGGCCCGAAAGGAAACCGGGGGCTCCATTGCGGTCAAGGTGATGAGCTGCATGATGTGGTTGGGCACCATGTCGCGCAGAGCACCCGCGGTGTCGTAGTAGCCGCCGCGCTTCTCGACGCCGACGGTTTCCGCCACTGAAATCTGGATGTGGTCGATGTAACGCCGGTTCCAGATGGGCTCGAAGATTCCGTTCGCAAAACGCAAGGCCAGGATGTTCTGGACCGTTTCTTTCCCAAGGTAGTGATCGATGCGATAGATCTGCTTCTCGGAAGCGACCTTGAGGAGTTGTTGGTTCAGGGCGCGGGCGCTGTCGATGTCGTGGCCGAAGGGCTTTTCGATGATGACGCGGCGCCAATGATCGTTGCTTTGGTCCATCAGGCCGTTGGCGGCGAGGGTTTCTACGATGGGGCCGAACGCGTCGGGCGCGGTGGCCAGGTAGTAGAAGTAGTTGCCGTGGGTAGAGTGATCCTTGTCGATCCTCTCGAGGAGTTGCTTGAGCTTGGGATAGGTCGCGGTGTCGTCGAAGTTGCCGGAGAGGTAATGCATCCGGCGCACGAACCATTCCCAGAGATCGGGATCTATATCTCCGGTCGCAAACTGCTTCATGTCTTCGGAGACTTTCTTGCGGTAGTCTTCGATGGACATGGGGCTGCGCGCGATGCCGACGACGGCAAACTCACGCGAAAGCAGCTGAGCACGCGCCAGGTTATAGAGCGCGGGGATCAACTTGCGCCGTGTGAGATCACCCGAGGCACCGAAGACGACCATCACGCACGGGTCTGCGGGTTTTCCCAAGGGCTGTGTTGTGGTGACGGGCGTGGTGGCGGTCTGGACCATGGATGCCTACCTGATCTTTGTGTTTCGGTTGCGGCTGAGAAAGCTAAGCCGGTTTCCCGGCGGCTTTGGGCTCTACGTGGCCGCCGAACTTTTGCCGCATGGCGGAGAGCATCTTCTCCGCGAAAGTATGTCCCTGGCGCGAACGGAAGCGGACGAAGAGAGCTGCCGACAGCACATCGACGGGGACGGCTTCGTCGATGGCGGCCTGGATCGTCCAGCGGCCTTCGCCGGAATCCTGCACGAAGCCGCTGTACTCGGCCAGGGTGGGATTTTCGGTGAGCGCCATCGCGGTGAGGTCGAGGAGCCAGGAACTCACGACGCTGCCGCGCCGCCAAACTTCTGCGATGTCGGGCAGGCTCAGGTCGTAGCGCAGATCTTCAGGGAGTTCCTGGCTGGTGGCGTTCCTGAAAATGTCGAAGCCTTCGGCGTACGCCTGCATGATTCCGTATTCGATGCCGTTGTGGACCATCTTGACGAAGTGGCCGGAGCCGGAAGGGCCGCAGTGAATGTAGCCTTCTTCGGCGGTACCGCCTAGTTTCTCGCGGCCCGGGGTGCGGGGAATGTCGCCGATGCCGGGAGCGAGGGTCTTGAAGATCGGATCGAGCCGCTGCACGGCTTCTTTCGGACCGCCAAGCATCATGCAGTAACCGCGATCGATCCCCCAGACGCCGCCGCTGGTGCCGACATCGACGTAGTGAATGCCTTTTTCCTTGAGAGACTTGGAGCGGCGGACGTCATCTTTGAAATAGGAGTTGCCGCCGTCGATGATGGTGTCGCCGGCTTCGAGGTGCTGGGCGAGGGTCTGCACGGTTTGTTCGGTGGGACCGCCGGCCGGGACCATAATCCAGACGGCGCGGGGCGCTTTGAGCTTGCTGACCAGATCTTGCAGGGAGGCGGATGCGACGGCGCCCTCGCCTGCGAGTCCTTTGACGGCGTCGGAGCTCAGATCGGAGACGACGATCTGATGTCCACCGCGCGTCAAGCGACGCGTCATGTTCGCGCCCATGCGGCCCAACCCAACCATTCCCATTTGCATTGAATGTTCTCCTCACGAGGCGCAAGCGCCCCGGGCAATGCGACGGCTTATCGTCCATCGCGGTGCGATGCGGGACTTCTGTCTGTATCCGGTGGTGAACTTACCCCAAGGCCTCTTTGACCGCTGCCAGCAACCTGTTCAGCCCAGAATGGAGATCGGCGCCGAGATGCACGCGCAGGGCGCGGCGGCCGCGCTCGGCCAGTACCTGGAAATCACCGCGAGCCTGTGCCGCCTTCACGGTGCCGAACGTGTACTTCTGTCCGGGCACGGGCAGGTCGTTGGCGTCGTCACCCGTCAGTTGCAGGAACACACCGGAATTGGGGCCGCCCTTGTAGGCCTGTCCAGTGGAGTGCAAAAAGCGCGGACCAAAGCCGAGGCAGGTGGCGACGTGCTTCCTGTCGCGCACGGCGTGCCGGATCGCCTGCAGTTGCTGCTCGTGCTGGTCGTTCATCTGGATGTAGCCGAGCAGCGCGAAGTAGTCACCGGGTTGCAGGCGGCCGAGGTGCGCTTTCAGATACGCAGTTAGTGACTTTCCGCTGGCTGCCTTCGCGAGGTCGTTGGCGTTCTTATCGTCGGTGTAGAGCTTCACGCCTTTGTCTTCGAGTATCGGTTTCTCAGCCGGCAGGGAGCCGGTCTTCTCGTATTCAGTGGTCAGGTTGCGGGTGGCGATCTTGCTGGCTTCGACGTCGGGCTGGTTGAAGGCGTTGATGCCGATGACCGAGCCGGCCACAGCGGTGGCGATTTCCCAGCGGAAGAATTCCTGGCCGAGGTCGTAGGTGTCGGCGAGTGAGATGCGAACCACGGGATGGCCAGCCTTTTCGAGAATGGCGACTTTGGCGTCCTGATCGGCGTCGGGTGCTGATTCGAGCCGGAGGTAGGCAAAGACGCGGTCGGTGCCGTAGACCTCAGTCGCGCCGATGGTCTCACGGGCGACGGGGATGATGCCTTTGCCCTGCTTGCCGGTCGATTCAGCAAGCAACTGCTCGAGCCAGGCGCCGAGATCGGAGATGCCTGGCGAGGTGATGATGGTGACTTTGTCGCGGCCGATTCGCGCGGCGGTGCCGAGGATCAGGCCTAGAACTACGCCCGGGTTCTCTTCGACTGGAACGCAGGAGGCGCAGGCTTGCACCATCTCGTCGGTGCGGTCGAGGAATTTCTTCGTGTCGAGGCCCATGACGGCGGCGGGTACCATGCCGAAGTTGGATAGGGCAGAGTAGCGGCCGCCGATGCTGGCCAGCCCGAAGAAGATATGGCGGAATTTGTCGCCTTCGGCGACCTGCTGCATTTTGGATCCGGGGTCGGTGATCGCGATGAAGCGGCTGCCAGCTTTGTCAGCTCCGACGGCTTGTTTGACGCGCTCGAAGAAATACTGCTTGAAGATGTTCGGCTCGAGAGTACTGCCGGACTTGCTGGAGACGATGAACAAGGTCTTCGCCAGGTCGATCTTGTTTTCGAAGGACTTGATCTGAGCCGGATCGGTGGAGTCGAGTACGTGCAGTTCGGGAAATCCAGCAATCTTGCCGTAGGTCAGGCGAAGGACTTCGGGACAGAGGCTGGAGCCACCCATGCCGAGCAGCAGAATGTGCGCGAAGCCACCCGACTTCGCGTCCTCGGCGACCTTGCGCAGGTTATCGTTATGCGCGATCTCATCGTCGGCAATGCCCAGCCAGCCCAGCCAGTTGGCTTCGTCGGTGCCGGTCCAAAGCGCTGCGTCGCGTTGCCACAAACGGCGGACTTTTCCGTTGGCGCGCCAATCATCGCTTGCCGTCTTGACGGAGGCCGACAATTGCGGCGGAAGCGTATAGGTTTGGCGGCTGACCCGCGGCGTGATCGCGGATTTGCTCGACTTCTCCACCGCGGCTAGCAACTGATCAAAGGCATCCGCGAACAGCTTCACGCCGTCGTTGGTCAGTTTGTCGGTGACCTCTTTCATCGAGATGCCGACTTTTGGCAAGGTATCCATGGTTGCTTTCGCGGCGGCGATGTCTTCGGTCAAGCTGTTGCGCAACTTGCCGTGATCGCGGAAGGCGTCGAAGGTGGCGGGAGGAATCGTGTTGACGGTGTCTTTGCCGATCAGTTCTTCGACATACAGGACGTCGCGATAATTCGGATTCTTCGTGCTGGTGCTGGCCCAGAGCACGCGCTGGGTCTGCGCACCTTTCTTGGCAAGAGCCTCCCAACGCGGCCCGCTGAAGATGGCGAGGTAGCGCTGGTAGGTGAGCCTTCCATTGGCGATGGCGACCTTTCCCAGGACGCTCTTGAGCAGCCCCTGCTCGGCGGGATCACTCGTGCTCTTGAGTTTCTCTCCCACGATGGAATCGACGAGTGTGTCGATGCGGCTGATGAAGAAACTGGCGACGCTCGCGACCCGGCTGAGATCGCCGCCGTTGGAGGCCAATTGTTCCAAGCCGGCGATGTAGGCGTCGGCCACTTGTTCGTAAACCGGCTGCGCAAAGAGGAGGGTGACGTTGACGTTGATTCCTTCGCTGATCAGCTGTTTGATCGCGGGGAGCCCTTCGGCGGTTCCGGGCACCTTGATCATCACATTTTCGCGACCGACGGCTTTCCACAGACGACGCGCCTCTTGGATGGTGGCGTCGGTTTCGCGGGCGAGATACGGCGAGACTTCCAGGCTTACGAAGCCGTCTTTGCGGTGTGCGCTGTCGTAGACTGGGCGCATCAGGTCGGTGGCGTCCTGGATGTCGCGAATGGCGAGCAGTTCGTAACGCGCCTTGGCGTCGAGATCGGTACGCGATTTCAGCGACCCAAGAAAATCGGTGTAGTCGGTGCTGCCGGCGATGGCTTTTTCGAAGATGGAAGGATTCGAGGTCATGCCGCGCAAACCGTCTTCCTCGATCAGGTGCTTGAGTTCGCCGCTGGTGATCAGGTTGCGCCGAATGTAATCCAGCCACACCGATTGGCCATAGTTCAGGAGATCCTTGAGGGGGTTGACGGCCTTGGCGGTTTCAAGAGTGCCAGTCGGATTCATTGCGATCCTCCAATACAAAGCCTAAGAGCCACAAGCGTCGAGCCATGGCGGTGAAGCTACTTGGCTGCTATCACCTGGCGAGCGGCCGCCACAACGGTTTCGGCGCTGAAACCGAATTTTTTCAGCAGGTCCTTCAACGGGGCTGACGCGCCGAAGCGGTGCATGCCGATCATCTGTCCCTTGGGACCGACGTAGCGCTCCCAGCCGAGCGTGGCGGCCATTTCGACGGAGACGCGCGCAGTCACGTTCGGCGGAAGAACGCTGTCCTTGTACGCTTGGTCCTGTTGCTCGAACACCTCCCACGACGGCATGCTTACGACCCTGGCGTTGATGCCTTCGGCCTTCAGGCGCTCGTATGCATCGACGCAGAGGAAGAGTTCGCTACCAGTCCCCATCAGGATGACGTCGGGCTTGCCGCCGGGAGCGTCGGCGAGCACGTAGGCGCCCTTGGCAACTCCGGAGGCGGAAGCGTACTTCGACCGGTCGAGCGTGGGCATCGCCTGGCGCGAGAGCACCAACAGAGCCGGGCCATGCTGAATCTGCATGACGACCTTCCAGGCCTCCACCACCTCGTTGGCATCCCCCGGACGGAAGACGGTTGTGTTAGGGACCGCGCGAAGGGAAGCCAGTTGTTCGATGGGCTGATGAGTGGGTCCATCTTCGCCTAGACCGATCGAGTCGTGCGTAAAAACCTGGATAACGGGAATCTCCATCAGCGCGGCCAGGCGGATCGTGGGGCGCAAATAGTCGCTGAAATTGAAGAATGTCGCGCCGAACGGGCGGAGCTTCGACACCGCCATACCGTTCACAGCCGCACCCATCGCATGTTCGCGCACCCCGAAATGAAGGTTCCGCCCGCCATACGAGCCAGCAGCGAAATCGCCAGCACCTTCGAACTTCAGGGGCGTTTTGTTTGAGTTGCCCAGGTCAGCCGAGCCGCCGATCAGCCATGGAATGTTCTGGGCGAGAACGTTCAGAACCTTTCCGGAGCTTTCGCGAGTTGCGATACCTTTGGGGTCTGCAGGAAAGGTAGGGAGGTTCTTGTCCCAGCCATCGGGAAGGGCGCGGCGCTGCATGCGATCGATCTGGTCGGCGAGTTGCGGGTACTGTTTCGCGTAGTCAGCGAACGTCTTCGCCCATTGCATGCTCAGATCGTGGCCGCGTCTGCCGATGCCTTCGCGGAAGTGCTCTAGCACTCCTTCGGGAACCAGGAATTTCGCGTCCTCGGGCCAGCCGTAGTTCTTCTTGGCGAGCCGAACTTCTTCTTCGCCCAAGGGCTCGCCGTGGGCCTCGCTGCTGTCGTGTTTGTGCGGAGAGCCGTAGCCGATGTGGCTGTCGACCACGATGAGCGTCGGCCGGTCGGTCGTTTCGTGGAAGGTCTGGTAGGCGCGGGCCAGCATGTCAAGGTCGTTGGCGTCGCTCACGCGAGTGACGTTCCATCCGTAGCCGACGAAACGGGTCATCACGTCTTCGCTGAAGGACCACGAGGCCGGGCCGTCGAGGGTGACCCGGTTGTTGTCGTAGATCCAACACAGGTTCGAGAGCTTGAGGTGGCCGGCGAGCGAGGCGGCTTCGCCGGCGACACCCTCCATGAGATCACCGTCGCCGCAAATCGCAAAGACGTTGTAGTTGAAGATTTCGAAGCCGGGGCGATTGTAGTTGGCTGCCAGCCAACGCTCGCTGATGGCCATGCCGACGCTGTTGCCGACACCTTGCCCCAGGGGGCCAGTGGTTGTCTCTACACCGGTCGTCAGGTGTGACTCAGGGTGTCCGGGAGTCCGGCTGTCGAGCTGGCGGAAGCGCTTGATCTGGTCCAAGGAAACGGAGAGCTCTTTGCTGACTTTGCCCGCCGCGTTGACGAGACGCACACCCGTCAAATAGAGGGTGGCGTAAAGCAGCATCGAAGCGTGCCCCGCGGAAAGGACGAAGCGGTCGCGGTTGGGCCAGATGGGATTCTCGGGATCATAGCGAAGGACGTTCTGCCAGAGAGAGTAAGCGACGGGGGCCAGGCCCATGGGTGCGCCGGGATGACCGGAGTTGGCTTGCTGGACGGCATCGATCGCCAAGGTGCGGACGGTGTTGATGCACAGCAGGTCCAGCTGCTTGCCGGTCACGACGGTCTGCTCACTGGCGACCATGAAGTACTCCTCCTCTGGGGACGGCGACGAGCCGTCGGTATCAGCGCTTGAGAGTGTTCTACCGAATTCGATTGCGAACGAGTAACAGAGGTTTCAACCCAAATAATGCATAGAGTGTACCAATTTCCCGCACCTCTGTGGGCTGACGGCTTGCCTGGAAAATGGGTGGTTTGTGAATTCTCTGTGAATAGGGCTGGAACTTCTATCGCTAAAACCGGAGGTAAAGCAAAACTTGAAGGGAATGCGGGTTACTTCTGCAGCTTTTGCAGATAACTGTACTCGCTGCTCTGCGCGCGCGTGCTGGTTTCGACGAACTTGAGGAATTGCTTCAAGGGCTCACGTTGTATCGACTCCAGGTCGAAGCGCACGCGGACACCGAAGCAGGGGTTGCTCTTGATCACGATGCCGTTGAGGATCAGGCCCTTTACCCAGACCTTGCCATTGGCGACCCAGAGGCCGATTTGCACGTCAGCTCCACTCTTTACGGGAGTGACGGTCTCGACGTAGCAACCGCCCATGCTGGTGTTCGACAGGTTGCCCCAGACGGGTGTTTCGGCTCCATCGACTTTCAATTCCACGGCCACAAAACACTTGATCCGAGGATAGCGGCGGCGGTCCTGTCCCCAGGAAGGCGTGAAAATGTCGGGCTCAAACGGGGGCGTAGCCGAAGCTGTGACCGGTACCGGCGCCTGAACGGGAACTGGGGCGGCGCCAGCGTCCGCGGCCCCGGTCGGCTGGCTCTTAATCTCGCGCATGGCCGCGAGCAGAGCTTCTTCCCGCTTCTCGGGGGCGGCTTCGCGGTAGGTTTGCAGCAGTCGACCGAGGTGTCCCACGAGATCGGGGTCGGCGAGCAGGCGAGTCCAATCGGTGCCTGGGGTAGTGGGCGTTTTGGAATCGCTCATACTTAGCTCAAGGTCCGCAAAAGGAGAATCGAACTCAGCGGTTTCAGTGCAACGTTCAGGTTATAGGTTGAGGCAGCAACGGCTCCCAAACAAGATCACTGAAGTTACGGGTGTAAGGTAACCACCGGGGCGGTTACCTGGCGCTGCCAGGGGCGCTTGGGTTCTCCTCGTCGGATGGTTCCAGACCGGTGCAGAAGGTGTTGATGGCCATCTGCTGTTCGTCGGAAAGGCCCAGGAATTCGAGGCCGTGTACAAAGCCTTTCTGGTAGCGAACAATGGCCCGCACCGGCAGCGAATTCAGGGACGAAAGGAGATGCAATTCGAGGGAAACGACTTCCCCCGGCGGCAATTTTCCATTCAGGACGGTGCCGATGCCGCCCGGTCCGATGTCGCTACACCGGCCTTCGATCTCGGCGTAGCCGTCGTCACGAAGGGCCGTGGCTTTCAGCGGGAAGTCAGCACGATAGCGAGGGTGGCGACGGCGCCAGCCTTTCTGTTTGAGGCGCCGAACCTTCTCCAATAAGGGAGTACTCATGCCGTCCCCATTTCTTGAGCCAAGGCACAGCCTACTCGCCCGCGACGCTGGAGAAAAAGTATCGAAGGTAATAGATTTCTACAGGTCCGGAATCGTGGAGCCGGGATGGACCATTGATGAACGATTCACAAGCGCAGTTTTGGGTTGCGGTTGAGGAGGTTCGCGGCTGCGCGGCTTTGAGGCACATGCAGACGTGACGATCAAGCTTTTGCATCGCAGGTGAATGTAAGTGAATCAGAATACGAGTGTTGTATGGGGTTTAGCGGCGCCCGGGGCGCGCGTCTGCTCCTTTAAGAGCAGGTTTCTTCAAGAGATCATGCCAACCAGGTTCCCTAGGAATTTTGTCTTTGTGTTGTGCTGTCTCCTTTCGGGTCTACGTTCCGAGTTGGGGTGGACGCAAACCAGCGCGGGGCCGACGGGTTCGTCGGTGCAGGTGACCATCCCACCTTCGGTCTCTCAGAATGGCTTTACGGGCAGCGTGCCTGAGAGCAAGGCCTCCTCTGAAGTCCTGGCAATTTCGTTTCTGGACGCGATCGATCGAGGGCTGAAACAGAACCTGGGATTGTTGCTTTCGAGCGACAACACGCTGGCGGCGCGGGGAGAGAAGTGGAAGGAACTCAGTAACCTGCTCCCGAACCTGGAGGCGCAGGGCCAGGAGACTGCGCAGCAGACGAGTGCAGCCGCCTTTGGATTTCCTTTTCCTGGGATTCCGCGCGTCATCGGACCTTTTAACTACTTGGACGCAAGAGTGTTTCTGAACCAGTCGGTTTTCAACTGGAATTACATCCAGAAAGAACGGGCGGCGGCAGAAACTGTGAAAGCCGCAGAATATTCCTATAAAGATGCCCGCGAGTTGGTGGTGCTGGTCGCCGGGAACGCCTACCTGCAGGCGATCGCCGGTGCGGCGCGTGTCGAGACGGCAGAGGCACAGGTCAAGACGGCGCAGGCCCTGTATGACCGAACTCTGGATCAGCAGAAAGCCGGAGTGAGTCCCGCTATTGATACGCTGCGGTCTCAGGTTGAGCTGCAGAGCCGGAAACAGCAATCGATCGCGGCCCGCAACGATTTTGCCAAGCAGAAGCTGGCATTGTCGCGCATCATTGGGCTTGCGCTGGGGCAGGAATTCACGCTTTCGGACAAAGCACCGTACGACGTCTACGTGGCCCCGAGCCTGGAGGAGAGTCTGCGGCGGGCATATGCGTCGCGGTCCGACTACCAGGCGGCGTTGGCACAGGTGCGGGCGGCAGAGTTGTCGCGGCGGGCGGCGACCGCGGAATACTATCCCACCTTCGATATCGAGGGCGACTACGGCGACGTGGGGGTGACACCCGCGACTTCGAACGGCACGTTTCATGTGGCCGGAACGGTCACAGTGCCGATTTTTCAGGGAGGGAAGACACGCGCCGACGTCCTTCAGGCGGAAGCGACTCTGCGCCAAGCCAAGGCACGACTGGAGGACCTGCGCGGTCAGATTGACAACGATATTCGGAGTGCCTTGCTCGACCTGAACGCGGCAGCCGATCAGGTTGAGGTGGCGAGAAGTTCGGTGGATCTGGCAGAACAGACTCTCACGCAGGCGCAAGATCGTTTTACCGCGGGCGTGACCGACAATCTCGAAGTGGTGCAGGCGCAGGAATCGGTGGCCAGCGCCCACGAAAACTATATTTCCAGCCTTTACGCTCACAACCTGGCCAAGGTGGAATTGGCCCGTTCTCTTGGAAACGCCGAGCAAGGCGTAAAGCAATATTTAAGCAAAGGCAAATAGACATGGAACCCACAACGAAAACCATGCCGGAACAGCCGCCGCCGCACGCGAGCTCCTCAGCGCCGGCTGCCGCGCCGCTGCCGGCCTCCGAAAAAGATCTTCACGCGCACTTTTCACGGCGCAACGACCCACGTTTTCGGATGTTTCTCATCCTGGGATTGATTGTGCTGGCAGTGGTGGGCGTTTTTCTGTGGCGCTACTTCTCGAGCTACGAATCTACCGATGATGCGCAGATCGATGGCCATGTGAACTCGGTAAGCCCTCGCGTTGCTGGTCACATAGTGAAGCTGAACGTGCAGGACAACCAGTATGTCGAGGCGGGAACGGGGTTGGCCGAAATCGATCCCACCGACTACCAGGTGGCGGTGGAACGGGCGCAGGCGGACTACAACGACGCGAAAGCGACGGCCGACGCGGCGTCTGTGAATGTGCCCATCATTTCAGTGGATACCACCAGTCAACTGTCGTCCGCCGATGCGGACGTGCTAGGCACGCAAGCTGGAATCAAGGCTGCGCGTCAGCAGTTTGAGGCGGCCAAGGCCAACCTTCAGCAAACGGAGGCCAACAACGTAAAGGCGCAGAACGACCTGGCGCGATACAAACAGCTGGTCGATAAGCAGGAGATTTCCCAGCAGCAGTATGACCAGGCGGTAGCGGCAGCGAAGGCGAGTGCCGCCGCGGTGGAGGGTGCACGCGCGAATGCCGACGCTGCTCAGGCGCAGGTGGCCCAGGCCGAGAGCCGGTTCGTGCAGGCGCGGGCCAACCAGCGCTCGGCTGGCACTGGTCCGAAGCAGTTGGCGATGACGCAGGCACGGGCGGAGTCGGCACAAGCGGCCGCGCTGCGCAAGAAAGCGGACCTTGACCAGGCGTTGCTGAATCTCAAGTACACCAGGATCGTCGCGCCGGTCACCGGGGTCGTGAGCAATCGTACAGTTGAAATTGGGCAAAACGTCCAGGTGGGACAAGAGTTGTTGAAGGTCATCCCACTGGAGGACATTTGGGTTACAGCGAATTTCAAAGAAACCCAATTGCGGGAGATGAAGGCCGGCCAGAAAGTCACGATTTATGTCGACGCCACTGACACCAAGTACAAGGGCGTGGTGAACAGCTTTGCCGGGGCGAGTGGGGCAGTTTTCAGCCTCCTGCCGCCGGAGAATGCCACCGGAAACTATGTGAAGGTGGTGCAGCGCATTCCGGTAAAGATCGTATTTGAACCAGGAGAGACGAAGGAACACAAGCTGCGGCCAGGAATGTCGGTCGAGCCCAAGGTCTGGATTCGGGAATGAGTGCTGCGGCCATCCCGATGAACGAAGCGGAGGCGTGGCGTCCGGCCATCAATCCCTGGATCATTGCCCTGGCGGTGACCTTGGCAACCTTCATGGAGGTGCTGGACACCAGCATCGCCAACGTTGCGTTGCCGCATATCGCGGGGAGTCTTTCGGCTGGGCAGGATGAAAGCACCTGGGTGCTGACGTCGTACTTGGTTTCGAACGCAATCGTTCTTCCTCTCAGTGGGTGGCTGTCTTCGATCGTGGGACGCAAGCGCTTCTACATGGGCTGCGTCTTCCTGTTCACGGTGACTTCTTTCCTGTGCGGATTCGCTCCGAATCTTCCAGCGCTAATCATTTTCCGGATTCTTCAGGGTGCGGGCGGCGGCGGCTTGCAACCGAGTGAACAGGCGATCCTGGCGGACACATTCCCACCGGCAAAGCGCGGGATGGCATTCGCAGTCTATGGGATTGCGGTGGTGATGGCACCGGCCATCGGTCCGACACTGGGTGGGTGGATTACGGACAACTACAGCTGGCGCTGGATTTTCTTCGTGAATATTCCGGTGGGCATTTTGTCGCTGCTGCTGACTTCGCGGTTGATTCAGGATCCACCTTACTTCCGCCGCCGCAAACTGAGCGAGACCAAGATTGATTACGTAGGCCTCGGGTTTGTCGCGCTGGGATTGGGCTGCCTGCAGATCGTGCTGGACAAGGGCCAGCGCGACGACTGGTTTGAGTCCAACTTCATTCTGGTCCTCTCGGCTGTGGCGGCTGCGTCGCTGTTGTTCGTGATCGGGTGGGAGTGGCGGCACAAGGATCCGATCATCGATCTGCATCTGTTTAAGGAACGTACGTTTGCGGTTTCGAATCTGCTGATGTTTATGCTGGGCTTCGCAATGCTGGGCAGCACACTGTTGCTGCCGCTTTTCCTGCAGACGCTGATGGGGTATACGGCGCAGCTTTCGGGGATGGCACTGTCGCCGGGCGGATTCGTCATCATGTTGATGATGCCGTTGGTGGGGTTTCTACTCTCGCGGTATGACGGCCGGTATCTGCTTTTGTTCGGGCTGTCGATGTTGTCGTTTTCGCTGTTCCACATGACGCGGTTTACGCTGGGTATCGATTTCAAGACGGCGGTGTACGCGCGCATGCTGCAGGCGGTCGGCCTGGCGTTCTTGTTTGTTCCCATCAATACGGCGGCGTATGCGTATCTGCCGCGCGAGAAGAACAACGCGGCGTCGGGCCTGATGAATCTGGCGCGGAATATCGGCGGAAGTGTCGGGATTTCGTTCGTGACGACCATGCTGGACCGCCGAACGCAAAAGCATCTGAGTGATCTTTTGAGCTGGTTGACGGCGTCGAATGCACATTTCCAGGCGGTGCTGCGAGGGATCGCGCAATCGCTCGTGGCGCACGGCACGAGTCCGGCCGATGCCCAAAGGCAAGCCTATGGGGTGGTATACAACATGGCGCAGCGGCAGGCCACGCTGCTGGCCTATGTCGATGACTTCTACATTCTGGGCTTCGCGATCCTGGCCATGATTCCCATGGTGTTTCTCATGAAGCGAACGAAATCGGGCGGTGAAATGGCGGTACACTAATATCGGAGGAGGATATGTTCCGGATCGTCACGCTTGAACGTGAATACGGGTGCGGGTGCGCCGGAATTGCAGCCGAACTGGCAGGCCGACTGCGCTGGAAGCTCTGGGATCATTTGCTTACGGAAGAAATCGCGAAACAGGCCAACGTGGACTGCGGAACCGTCGAGCGGCGCGAAGAAAAAGTCGATGGCACGTTTTACCGGCTGGCTAAAACCTTCTGGCGCGGTAGCTACGAGCGCAGCATGCCGATCGCCGAGTCGCTGACCTTCGATGCTGACTGCATGGTGGCGATGATGGAGGGGATCACGGCGCGGATTGCCGGGGAAGGCAATGCCGTGGTGGTTGGCCGGGGCGCGCCCTATTTCCTGCGCGAACGCCAGGATACCTTCCGAGTGTTTCTCTACGCACCGCGAGAAGAAAAAATTCGTCGCCTGCTGGCCGCGGGAACGAGTCAATCAGAAGCCGACGAGTTGGTCGACACGGTTGATCGTGAACGCATTGCCTTCATCAAGCATTATTTCGACGCGGACTGGCCCACCCGGGCGCTGTATCACCTCATGATCAATACGTCGATCGGAGATGAGAAAGTCATCGCGACGATTTTGGACACGATGCGCTTGGTTGAAGAAAAGACCGCCGCGAGCTCCGGGATGCGAGGAGTGGCGTTGAAATAAGTGCCGCGCTCAAGCGCGTCCCGGCTGCGCCGGTCGTTGTGATGCGGGACAGCAGTCGGTAGAGCATGTGTCGTGGCTGGGAGCGAGCGCACCCAGGGCAATGCGTACTGGTTCTTCACTCATCCGTTCTTCTATCAGCTCTCGAATCATTCTGACAAATCGAGGGTGGGTGCCCAGCGTGCCCGCGAGGACCATGGGGAGTTGTAGGTCTTCGCACAGCTGCTTTGCCTCAGTGTCGAGGTCGTAGACGACCTCCACGTGGGCGGAGATAAAACCGATCGGCGCGACGACGACGCTGGCGGCTAGGTCGCGCTGCTTGATCGGACTCCTCCCGCCAAAGTGATAGTAGTGTTCCGCGACTGCCAGCATGCGTTCGCGGGGCACGTTCTTGTCGCGGAGGACGTTTTCGAGGAAGGGAATGACTTCGTCGCTGGACTCGGGCCCACCAAAAACACACGACCAGAAGAGCGTCATATTTCATGCGAAGTGATTGTGGAACAAAGGATGGCGCGCCCGGAGAGATTCGAACTCCCGACCTACAGCTCCGGAGGCTGCCGCTCTATCCAGCTGAGCTACGGGCGCGCAGGCTTCAGTTTACATCCCGACTCCGGCATCATCAAATGCCGGACTCAGAGCGGATCTCTCCCCGGTTCGTTTGTGAGGACTTGGCTTTTGTGAGAAGGATTACCAGCGGCCGCGACCGCCACCACCCCCGCGTTCCCGTCCACCACGTCCGCCGCCGCCGCCCCCGCCAGTGCGCTCTGGTTTGGGACGGGCTTCGTTCACATTCAAAGTGCGCCCGCCCACCTGTGAGCCATTCAGGGCGGCGATTGCCTTCTCTCCATCTTCCGCGCTCGCCATCTCGACGAAACCGAAGCCGCGGGAGCGGCCAGTGTCGCGGTCGGTCATGATCGCGACCCGATCCACTTGTCCGTACGCTTCGAACAGCTGGCGCAGTTCTTCTTCCGACGTGTTGAA
>Ga0307479_10000842_pt1 | contig 27746 bp, 25 predicted proteins | sample atmos_gasesECM4C_FD_203743 | JGI IMG/M metagenome (GOLD analysis project Ga0307479, IMG submission 203743) | Hardwood forest soil microbial communities from Morgan-Monroe State Forest, Indiana, United States - atmos_gasesECM4C_515 | ecosystem: Environmental > Terrestrial > Soil > Temperate... | reverse complement strand
AGCTCCACCGCGCCCGTCACGCCCCCCCCATTACTGACCCCGCGCGAATAGTTCAAAACCATCGCCCAACGGCGTCCGGTAAAGTTGTAGATTCCTCCCCCCGACCAGCTCCAAGTGTTCGCTTTCACCGGAATCGTCACCAGGAAAAACCCGGCGTTCAATTCGACTTGGTTGGAGGTCAATGAATATTGGGGCCCCGCATACACCGTGAAGCTTTGGTTCGGCGTTAATTTTACTTCATCGAAAATCGAAAAGGTATGGGTCGTGGTTCGTGCGTTGGCTTGCTGAAACTTCAAGACTTGGGCGCCATATTGAAATCCTAACTTGTTCCGCGCGGAAACCTGGTGCGAGATGTAAGCCTGTCCAGAGGCGACTTGGGAGTTAATGAGAGGTGTGACCGCCCCGGAACCCGAAGTGTTGCGATATCGCTGGAGATCGAAACCTCCGCCCATGCCGAATGTCGTGCGCGCGCTAAGCTGATAAGAATATTGCGCCTGCGAAAGGCTGGACGTCCGTCGGAAATTTGCAAGATAAATCGACTGGTTCGGAGCAACAATGGGGCCGGGCGTGGTCGTAAAGGGCTGCGAACCAAATTGCTGAAACGGGTTGGTGCTCAAGATGTAGTTCTGCTGCGCTGAGAACATGCTATGTTTCGACAGCAACCACTTGAAATGCCCGCCAAAATCGTTGGTAAACTGATTGGCGTAGAACCGGTGCTGGCTAATGTCGAGGCCTGGCCCATAACTCACTCCCCAGTCCACTCGCCGCAGAGTTTGCACGAACGCGAGACTCGGGGTGAAGCCGTAGCCGATGTCCGAGTGTTTCACCGGTAAGCCAGGCCGCGCATTATCATCGAAGCGCGCCCCGGCCGCGATCTGCATCTGAAACACGTTGGTCGGTACCAGATCATCTCCAGGAACTGCGGTGGGCATTTGACCGCTGCCGATCGTCGGCACGTTGGCTTGCGAGAAGCCACCGACCTGGCCTTTGGCACCCAAGGGCATGAGCAGGAACAAGAGTGGGTAGGCCGCGTAAATGAGTCTTTTCTGAATCATTTCGATCTCCGACTACGGAACAACAATGGTATCACCGGGCTTGAGGACCACATTGTTCTCAGGTTTTTTCCCCTTGATCGCGTCCTTGTAGTTGAAGGGCAGCCGCTCTTGCTTCCCACCCGGCGTCGTCCGCAAGACGTAAATCTTCGTTTCCTTCGCAAAATCGCGGAATCCTCCCGCCGCAGCAATCGCATCGAGCACGGTCATCGACTGGCTCAGAGGGTACGCTCCCGGTTTTGCCACCTGGCCGACGATATTGAAATGGTGGCTCCGCGGATCCGTCACAATCACCGTGACTTCGGGATTCGCGAGAAACCCCTTTAGACGTTGCGCTATGTCCTCTTGTAGCTGCAAGGGAGTCATCCCGCTTGCCTGGATTTCGCCGATCAAAGGCAAGGAAATCTTCCCGTCCGGTCGCACCGGGATCGCGCGTGAGATCTCTTTTTCCTTCCAAACGTCGACATCCAGGACGTCGTTCTCACCGATCACATACGTCTTGTTATCCACCTGTGAATTGCCCTGACGCGCCGCAGGCTGCGTGGTCTTTGCCGATGCCGGGGATTCCGCGGCCGGCGTATCAGTTGTCTTTTTCGAGTCCTGAGCCATCGCGGAAACAGCTATCATCGCCGACGCAATTGCTAGCCACTCTCCCGCAATTAAAATTCCGACACGCATTTGCTACTCCTCTTTTTTTGGGCCAAAAATCACTTATCGCCAAGCCCGGCCGCTTGCGGATTCTGCCGGCTCTTGCGCGTTGGCAACCCGGCTTCCTTCAACTTATAGAGCAGCGCCCGGTAGCTAATTTCCAGAGCGCTCGCGGCACGCCGGCGGTTCCAATTGTGCGCCTGCAAGGCCTTAACGATAATCTTGCCTTCTAGCTCGCGCATCGCTTCACGCGTAACTTTTTTCAACGAGAGCATGTCGCTGGTCACCCCATCTGAGTCTGACGAAACGGTGCTGCCTTCAGTCGACTCCAGGGTTATGACGTCTTCTGATCCCAGGATAATGTAACGCTTAATCAGATTCTCTAACTCACGGATATTCCCCGGCCAATGGTACCGTTGCAACATCTCGACCTTCCGCGCTGACAGCGGCCGCGTTGGGCGCTCGAATCTTTCGCTGTACATCTTGCGCAGCGAATCGCAGATAAGGGGAATATCCGCCGCGCGCTCTCGCAAAGCCGGCATATGAATACTCACCACGTTGATGCGGTAGTACAGGTCCTGCCGGAATGTTCCTTTCCGAATCTCGTCTTCCAGGTTGCGGTTCGTCGCGCAGACCACTCGAGCGTCGATTTGCTTGTCCTCTTGCCCTCCCACTGGGCAGAACTGACCGTCCTGAAGCAGTTGCAACAGCTTGGCCTGCAAACCCAGTTCGAGCTCTGCGATTTCGTCCAGAAACAACGTTCCGTGCTGAGCCATTTCCACGCGGCCCGGCTTCGTGCCGCTCGCTCCGGTGAAAGCACCTTTCTGATATCCGAACAACTCGCTCTCAACTAGAGTCCCGGGAATCGCGGGGCAATTGACTTTGACGAACGGACCAGATGCCCACGGTGACCGGGCATGGATTAGTCGGGCGATCACCTCTTTCCCTGTACCGCTTTCGCCCTGGATCAGCACCGGCACGTTGGCGCCGGCGACCTTCTCGACCTTCTGCCGGACTGAACGCATGACTGCCGAGTGGCCGAACACCAAGGCATCCGGCAGAACGCTCAGATCTACCTCTGATTTCACCCTCTCTGTATTGGGGCTTACCGGAATGCCCACAAGTTCCGTCCTGTCTGGCAGAAGCATCACCGCGCTTCGCCAACGTTGCATATCCTTGCACACTTAAATCCATGTGAGCTCTGCCGTTGAGTCCTGTCAAAAACGACGGGGTTCCTCTTAAGCCCTTTAGTTTTATTATCTTACATTGAACATTGGGGGCATTCAAGTAGGTCCCAAGGCCGCTTGTGGGGTCTAAATGAGTGTTTAAAGGAAAATGTTTTCACTTACCGGCGTGCGTTTTTCCTGAGGTGTTTTCGGTACGCAAAACGGCGGTCGTGGGTTCAACTCCCACGCTCGGCTCTACCTTTGCAAAGTCCCGCGACATCAATCAATCGTAATTTGCTGGGAGCTTTTTGAGTCTCCGATCGTAGCATTCTCGGTATTGATAACCGGACCGGACTCACCCCCGACCTCGATCGTTTGCGCTGCGGAAGCCAATTTGAGGGCTACGTCGAAACGAATCGTTTGACGGGCATCCAGCTGAGTAGAAGATATCTTGAATTCCGCGAAACCCGAGGCGCTGATCAGAAGATCGTAGCGGCCTGGCCTGAGATTGACGAAATGAAAGGCGCCGTCGGCGTCGGTCGTAGCCGAATGCTCGGACTTATCCTCGACTCGTGTGAGAACAACTTGTGCCGCGAGCACTGTCCCCTGACTGGGATCCTTCACAACCCCGAGGATGTCTCCGAAAGTCGACTGCCCGATAGCCCACGGCGCTGAAAACAAGATGGCCAAAAAGAGTGTCGATAGGTTGCCCAACATCGCGAGGTCCCCCCATTTCTCGTGTGCGCAAATTCGTTGGCGCACGACAGTAGGTGGACACTTGAAGAACACCCATAAAGAAGTCGTGAGCGTTTTCACTAAAGAACGAATCGCTCGCATGGGTTTATTGAATGGCGAACAGACATCCCGCTAAGTACCAGTCCTTGTCATGCTATGCATGGCCGACCTTATAGATTCTTTACAAACCTCTCAGGACTTTCTCAGGCGTGATTCGCTAAGTTGTGCTTGTTGGGGGGGACGATTCCGTTCGTTAAATCGGTTGAATCGAGAAGAGCGAACCGGATCGCATGCCTTGTCCCGCAGGCCAATGACTGTGATTGTCTTAGCAACGACCGGTTTGCTGGCATGCGCTTTCTACATTTACGTTCTATGTCAATGGATGCGAGACGCGAATGGCAAGAGGACACCTCGTGCCCCAATTGCTGGACAAAGCGATGCGGCACAGGAGAACAAACGCCCCTACATTGTGGGTTCCCGGAAGATTGATTGGAATGAGTCCGAACGGATTGCGTACCGGAAAGTCGCGAACTCCCTGAGTTCGCGGAACAGAAGTTAGGAGAGAAGAATGCGCATTTGTGTGATGAAGAGACTTGCTTCACTCGTGTTGGTTACATTTTTTTACGGAAGCACGATTCCCGTTTTTGCATCTACGGACGATAACGGCAAGAGCGAACCTCCGGCCAAGCGAGTTGCGGCGAAGGTCGATGCACCCGCCCCATTGACGGAGCGCGAGCGTTGGCTGCTGGACCGTGTGGAGGAGCTCGAAAAGCGTGTCGCCGACCTTGAATCTAAGGGGAGTCCCAGTGTGGATGCATCTGCCGCGCAGCCAGCTTCAGCGAACGGGACCGCACCGGCGCTCGCAGCGGCCACTCCGAACATCGCTCCCGGAGCTACGCCAGCGAACTCAGATTCGCTTTCCAATGATCGTGTCGCAGCGGTTGGCCCACAGGCTACGGAAAAGGGTAAATCGGGCGCTGCCAAACCCGAAAAGGCCGATCCCTTTGCATTTGCCGATTTCACATGGCTGAATGGCAACGCTCGCACCAAAGATACTCCGTACGCCACGACGTTCTTTACTCCAGAAATCAGGGCCGACGTGGATTACAATTACAGTTTCAATCATCCCAAGGACGACACCATTGGAGGGTCCAGCGAGGTCTTTCGGCACGGTGAAGTCCATGTAACGCAGCTCGGTGTAGGGGGCGACTTTCACTACGACAATGTGCGCGCCCGGCTGATGACGCAGTTTGGCCTGTATTCGCAGACGACGCCGCGCAACGACGCCAGTCCGGCGCGCGGGCAATGGAATCTCGACAACGCCTACCGGTACATTTCTGAGGCTTATGGCGGCTACCACTTCAACGCACTGCATGGGATCAACGTGGACGCCGGGATCTTCATGTCCTACATCGGGCTTTTCAGTTACTACCAATTCGACAACTGGGCGTATCAACCGTCTTATGTTTCTTCGAATACGCCGTGGTTATTCAACGGCGTGCGCGTGCAGATTTTTCCCACGGAGCACCTAAAGATCGAGCCTTGGTTCATCAACGGATGGCAGTCGTACGGTCGATTTAACGGCCGGCCGGGATTTGGGATGCAGATCCTGTGGCGGCCGAACGGATGGCTGTCCGTGCTCGGAAATCAATATGCTCTAGGTGAAGAGGCGCTGGGAGTCCCGGGCCGTATCCGTTACCACAGCGACGACAGCATCGAGATCAAATACTTGGACCACCAGGAAAATTTTCTCAGCAAGGCGGCTTTCTCTCTGACCGGCGACATCGGTTGCGAACACGGCGGAGGAGTGAGCTGCTACGGCAATTCGGCCAAGGGCCCGAAGCAAAGTTTCCTGGGCTTTATGTTCTATAACCGCTTCTGGTTCGACCACGACCACTATGGATTGACGTTAGGTGGCGGCAAGATCAACAATCCCGGACGCTACCTCGTGTTGCTGCCGCCGATCAATGGCGCGACCGCGGCCTCAGGCACGCCCTACTTTACCGAAAACCCAGGGGACCAGTTCAAAGCCTGGGACGCTTCCGGAACATTTGATTGGATGCCAAGCCAATACATTACATTTCGCGGGGAGTTCGATCACCGCGCGGCGAATATGCCGTACTTCTCGGGACCGGGAGGAGTTACACCGACGTCCTGTCCCACTGCTCCTCTCGTCGAAAATATATGCGGATCGCCTGGCGCATTCGTGCCCGGTTTTGCGCCGGATTTAAAGAAAATCGAAAACCGGATCAACCTGGCGATCCTCGTAAAGTTTTGACGACTCGCGAGAAGCGAAATTCCTGCGGGAACGCCGGCCGATGTGGAATCAAGAAAAGGCAGCCGGCATCTCAGCATGATCTGACTTGAGGAGACAAGAAGTATGTTGGACATCATTTTTATCGCCGCGACCGTCTCTTTTTTCGCATTGGGAATCGTCTACGTTCGCGGATGCGAACGCTTGAAATAGGAGTGAACGTATGCATGCAGGTGATGCGGCACTGTTGGTGATTTGCGTGCTTCTCTTGGGGTATTTGCTATATGCCCTCTTGAAGGCGGAGGAGTTCTAAGCATGACCGCGAATGGGTGGTTTCAAATTGGATTGTATTTGTTGGTGATCGTCCTGGTCACGAAACCCATGGGCGTGTTCATGACGCGAGTATTCAACCGGGAAAAGACGTTTCTCGATCCGCTCTTCCGGCCAATTGAAAAGTTGGTGTATCGGCTAACCGGCATCGACGAAAAGCGCGAGATGCGTTGGTCTGAATACGCCATCGCTATGCTTCTGTTCAGCGGTGTTTCCATGGCCCTTCTGTATCTGATCGAGCGCACACAGAAATGGCTGCCGTTCAATCCACAGAAATTCGCCAATGTTGATCCGGCCTTGGCCTTCGGGACCGCCGCCTCATTCACAACCAACACGAATTGGCAGGCTTACAGCGGTGAGAGCACGATGAGCTATTTCACGCAGATGGCGGGTCTGGCCTATCACAATTTCGCCTCCGCCGCGGTCGGCATCGTGCTCGCCATCGTGGTTATCCGCGGCATCGCCCGAAAGGAAACCGATAAGCTCGGTAACTTCTGGGTGGACACCACGCGCTGCCTGCTGTGGGTTTTGTTGCCGATTTGCATAGCGGGCTCGCTGGTATTCGTGTCTCAGGGTGTCGTGCAGAACCTGAAACCCTACACTACAGTGCAGTTGATCGAGCCCCAGACGGTGCAGGTAACTGGAACAGATGGGAAGATCACCGCACAAACGGTAACCCAGCAGGTCATTGCACAGGGCCCCGTGGCATCGCAGGAAGTCATCAAAGAATTTGGCACCAATGGCGGTGGATTTTTTGGCGCCAATAGTGCCCATCCGTTCGAAAATCCCACTCCGTTTTCAAACTTTTTCCAAATGGTGTTGATTTTTGCGATCCCGTCCGGGTTGACCTACACCCTCGGCCGCATGACCGGGTCACAACGTCACGGCTGGGCAGTCTGGGCGGCCATGGCGTTCTTGTTCCTTGCCGGAGTGACGACCGCGTATTGGGCGGAAGCGAAGGGCAATCCGCTATTGGCCGGCACCGACCAGCGGGCAAGTGCGCTGCAATCCGGCGGAAACATGGAAGGGAAGGAAGTACGCTTCGGCATCGCGAATTCCACACTGTTTGCCACCGTAACCACCGATGCTAGCTGCGGCGCCGTGAACAGCCAACATGATTCGTTCACGCCGCTTGGCGGAATGGTGCCGTTGATCAACATCATGTTAGGCGAGGTTGTTTTCGGCGGAGTGGGCGCCGGTCTCTACGGCATCTTCGTATTCGTGGTGCTCGCCGTATTTATTGCCGGGTTGATGGTCGGTCGAACGCCGGAATATCTGGGTAAGAAGATTGAATCGTATGACGTCAAGATGGCTATGCTCGCCGTTCTTATCTTGACCTTCACGATCCTCACCTTTTCAGCGGTGTCTGTCATTAAGCCTTATGGGACTTCAAGCATCTCGAACCCTGGCCCACACGGTTTATCGCAAATCCTGTACACCTACGTGTCGTCGACTGGTAACAATGGCTCGGCTTTTGGAGGCCTCAACGCGAATACGATGTGGTACAACACGACCACTGCGGTGGCTCAACTGCTGGGCCGATTCTTCATGATCATTCCTGTGCTCGCCATAGCCGGAAGTCTGGCGAAAAAGAAGATCGTGCCGGAATCGGCCGGCACGTTCCCTGTTACGGGCGGGCTATTCTCAGGCTTACTGGTGTCTACCATTTTGATCGTCGGCGCTCTTACGTTCTTCCCGGCTCTGAGTCTGGGGCCAATTCTCGAACACCTGCTGATGAACGCAGGAAAGGTTTTCTGAGGTGTTTATGGACCCAGTCGCTCAAATCGGTCAAATCAGAAAACAATCGCTCGCCGATAGCGCCATTCTTTCGCGGGCCATTGTGGACTCGTTTCGCAAGCTGAACCCGCGGACGATGGTCAAAAACCCCGTGATGTTCGTTGTGGAGGTCGGCGCGGTTCTCACGACAATTCAACTCCTTTGGAACGTTTTTCACCATGCCGGACAGTTTGGATTTGGACTGCAAATCACGCTTTGGCTATGGTTCACGGTTCTCTTTGCTAATTTTGCGGAAGCCATGGCCGAAGGCCGTGGCAAGGCACAGGCTGACACGTTGCGCAAAGCGCGTGCGGAAACGCAAGCGCATCGCTTGCGTAGCAATGGCAATACAGAATGCGTGGCCAGTTCGAAGCTACGCACCGGAGACATCGTCGTGGTCACCGCAGGCGACTTCATTCCGGGAGATGGTGAGGTCATCGAAGGCGTTGCGTCGGTGGACGAATCAGCAATCACCGGCGAGTCCGCTCCGGTAATCAGAGAATCCGGCGGAGACCGTTCGGCGGTCACCGGTGGCACACGGGTTCTGTCCGACGAGATCAAGGTACGCATCACTGCAAATCCGGGTGAGACCTTCCTCGACCGTATGATCAAGCTCGTCGAAGGGGCCTCGCGGCAGAAAACACCAAACGAGATTGCGCTGAATATCCTCCTCGCGGGTCTGACGATCATCTTTTTGCTGGCGGTCGTCACGCTCCAGCCGTTCGCGATCTATTCTGGCGCTCAGCAAAACATCTTCGTGTTGGTCTCGCTGCTCGTATGTCTGATACCCACGACGATTGGGGGATTGCTGTCCGCGATCGGCATCGCTGGGATGGACCGCATGATCCAGCGAAACGTCATCGCGATGTCCGGGCGCGCCGTCGAAGCATCAGGGGACGTGGATGTGCTGCTGCTCGATAAAACGGGAACGATCACTCTGGGCAATCGGGCCGCTACACAATTCTTTCCTGCGCCCGGCGTTGAAGAGGCTTATCTCGCCGATGCTGCGCAGCTTTCCTCGCTGGCTGACGAAACTCCCGAAGGACGGTCGATCGTGGTGCTGGCAAAGGAGCGCTACAACCTTCGCGGCCGCGATCTTTCGACCCACGTGGCCAATTTCATCCCATTCTCCGCACAAACGAGAATGTCCGGCGTGGACCTCGACGGTCGAGAAATCCGTAAAGGCGCACTGGAGGCCATCAGCCGCTTAACTAGCAATCACGGTAATGGCATTCCGGCCGAGCTGCAGGTCTGTGTTCGAGAAATTTCGAATGCGGGTGGCACACCGTTGCTGGTTGCAGAGAGCGGCCGCGTCCTGGGTGCGATCGCTCTCACAGATATCGTGAAGGGGGGCATGAAGGAGCGTTTCGACCATCTTCGCGCCATGGGAATTCGCACGATGATGATTACGGGCGACAACCCGCTGACCGCGGCGGCGATCGCCCGCCAAGCGGGAGTCGACGATTTCCTCGCGGAGGCCAAGCCGGAAGACAAGATGGCGCTCATCAAGAGAGAACAAGCGAAGGGCAAACTCGTGGCTATGACCGGCGACGGTACGAATGACGCTCCGGCGCTTGCTCAGGCGGACGTGGGAGTAGCCATGAATACCGGCACGCAAGCCGCGAAAGAAGCCGGAAACATGGTTGACCTCGATTCCAACCCCACGAAGCTGATCGAAATCGTGGAAATTGGTAAGCAACTCCTGATTACTCGCGGTGCGTTGACGACCTTCTCTGTCGCGAATGACGTGGCCAAGTACTTCGCGATCATTCCCGCGATGTTTGCCGGAGCCTTTCCCGTGCTAAGCGCCCTGAACGTGATGCACCTTCGCACACCTGAGTCTGCCATCCTTTCCGCCGTAATTTTCAACGCGCTGATCATCATCGCCTTGATCCCGCTCGCTCTGCGCGGCGTGCGGTATCGGCCGCTCGGCGCGGCGGCTTTGTTGCAGCGGAACTTGTTGCTTTACGGCGCTGGTGGAATCATCGCGCCATTTATCGGAATCAAGTTTATCGACGTACTGCTGACGTATCTTCGGGTCGTTTGAGGACTTATGAAAAAGAATCTTCTGATGGCGCTGTGGTTCACTCTGGTTACGACGGTGATGTTCGGTGTGTTGTACCCCCTTGCCATCACGGGTTTGGCTCAGCTGTTGTTTCCCGGCCGAGCCAACGGACAACTGATCGAAAGAAACGGCAAGATGGTGGGCTCGAGGATTATCGGGCAATCTTTCACGGAGCCCGGTTATTTCCATTCGCGGCCGTCCAGCGCTGGAACCGGATACGCTCCTACCTCCAGCAGCGGCTCCAATCTCGGCCCCACAAACAAGCTTCTGATCGAACGAGTAAAGAGTGACGTACAAAAGCTGCAGTCAGAGAATCCCAATGTTCCAATCCCGGTTGACCTGGTGACTGCCTCGGGTTCTGGCCTAGACCCTAATATTTCCCCTGCCGCCGCAGAATTCCAAATTCCTCGTGTGGCTCATTCGCGTGGCATGAAAGAAGCCGACGTTCGCGCTGTTGTGCGGAAACATACAACCGGTCGCGACCTGGGATTTCTGGGTGAACCGCGCGTCAATGTCTTGGAACTAAATCTGGAGCTCGACGTCCTTCATGCCTTGCGATGAAGATTCACGATTTACGGGGTGAACGTTTTTCGGAGTCCATGCTTGGCGGCTGGAAGCGGTATCCCAGCCAGGGCTCGGTCAAGATGTAACGGGGATGCGCTGGATCTTTCTCGATCTTCTTGCGCAGCTGGTTTATTACCACCCGAAGGTTCTCCGTTTCCTCGCCGTGATCCGGCCCCCAGACAGTTTGCAACACCCTCTTATGCGTAAGCGGCTTGCCTTGTTGAATGACGAGAGTGCGCAAGACGTCGAATTCTTTGGGAGTCAGGTGAACTCTTTGACCACGAACGTCCACTATTCTTCTCTCGAGATCGATACGCAATTCCGGAGTCTCGATCTTTGGAACTGGCTCCTCCGAAGAGAAGCGTCTGAGCGCAGCTCGAATGCGCGCCAGCAGTTCTCCGATGGCAAACGGTTTTACGACGTAATCGTCCGCCCCCGCATCCAGGGCGACCACTTTATCTTGTTCGGAGTTGCGGACCGTTACCATGATAATCGGTCCTTCATACGACAAGCGAAGCTTGCTGCAGGCCTCCAGCCCGCTCATGCCCGGCATGTTTACATCCAAAAGAATCAGATCCGGGCGCTCCCGGATGACCATGTCGATGGCCTCCTGGCCGTCCTTCGCCTCTACCACGTCGTAGCCATTACTGGAAAGCGTCGCACGCAAGACGCGACGGATTTGCGGCTCGTCGTCGACCACGAGAATGGTTGCATTATTCATCAGTTTAGGAGGTGGCGTGCGTGCGTCAAAGAGTAAGCGAGCAATGGATTGCGCCTGGCAAAGTGTTCGCAATGGTAAGGAACCGGCAGTAAGAAACGCCTGAAGGATTCCTAAGGAGTTCATAAAGGCATGAGGGTTCTGGATCTGCTTCTCGGCCGGCCTCTCGCTTCCGACGAAGCGCGCGGGGAGCAAATCGGCTCGTGGGTCGGGATCGGTATTTGGGCTGGATGCGTTGAGTTCCGGTCTGCGGCTGGTCAAAGGCAACCAGCGAATCGCAGTAATTAACGTGCCGTGGTATCTCGAATCCTGAGAGCCCAATCAGGAAGCCGGTAGAGGGAACTGTGCTTGAAGCGCCTGGCAGTAAGATTTAACTAATGTGTGCGCGAACTGTGACAATAGAAATGCTGGAAAAAGGGGGGTGGAGCAATGCCGGAGTCCATTGACTGGCCGAGGACGCATCCGCCGCGGCGTCGCCGCCGCTTCTTTCTCCTCATTCTCGCCGTCCTTGCCGTCATAGTCTTCGGCGGTCGGACCGCGTTGTCGTATTACGTGGACGTGCTCTGGTTCGATTCGCTCGGCTACCGGGACGTGTTTTGGAAAACGCTGGGCCTCCAGTGGGGAATCTTCGCAGCTTTTGCGGCGGCCACATTTCTCATTCTGTACGGATCGTTTCTGGCTCTGAAGCGAGCCCATCTCCCCGATCTGCCGAGCGGTCACACGGTTTTCATCGGCGGACAGCCGCTCAAGCTGCCGGTTGAGCCTGTCCTGCGCCTCACCGCACTTGGCCTTTCGCTCGCCATCGCCACTGCAACCGGCGCCGGCATGATGCTGGAGTGGCCGACGATCGCGCTCTTCTGGTATGCGCCGCGCGCCTCTGGTGGCTTCGTAGACCCGATCTTTGGCAAACCGCTGAACTTCTTTCTCTTCACCCTGCCTGCATGGCAACTCCTCGTCGGGTGGCTCCTCACGCTGGCCATAATCACGTGTGCACTCGCTGTTTTTTTCATTTTCATTACGGGCGGAACTCGTGCGTTCGCCGGGCGTCGCGGCAGCTACGTCACACTGCCTTGGCATGGACTCTCCATCACGTTTGCGGTCTTGTTACTGGTCCTTGCGATCCGTGTGTACCTCGGTCGATTCGAGCGATTGTTCGATGGTCATACGATCTTCGCGGGTGTGACCTACTCTGACGCGCACGTCATGCTTCCAGGAATGCTCGTTGTCTGCGCGGCGCTCGTTCTGGGCGCGGTGATTGCGGCTGTCAACGCGGTGAGGGTGCCCCGCGGGCGCTGGATTGCGGCGGCCATTCTCCCGGCTGCGCTGTGTTATGTCTGCGTTCAAGTAGTCGGCTGGTACGTCAGCGGCTTTATCGTGAAACCGAACGAGCTGGTTCGCGAGCAGCCCTATATTGCCCACAATATCGCACTGACGCGGCAGGCCTACGGATTGGACCGAGTTTCACAACGCGAGTTTCCCGCTGAGACAGACGTCGCGGCGGCCGACCCGGCGAATAATCAGGCTACGCTTCAGAACATCCGGCTGTGGGACTGGCGCGCTCTCCAGGACACGCTGCGTCAGATTCAGGAAATCCGCACCTACTACGACTTTCCCGACATCGACATCGATCGCTATGAAATCGACGGCGTGACTCGCCAAGTGATGCTCGCCACGCGCGAATTGAACGTCGACAAGCTCCCGGAGAGCAGCCGCAACTGGATTAACGAGAAGCTGATCTACACCCACGGTTACGGCATCACGATGAACCCAGTAAATGGGTTCACGCCGGAAGGACTGCCCACGCTGATTCTGAGCAATATGCCCGTCCAGAGCACGGTGCGTGGTCTAACCGTGACGCGCCCGGAGGTCTATTTCGGCGAGCTGACCAATACTGACGTCTACGTGAAGACACGGCAGAAGGAATTCAACTACCCGCAAGGCCAGACCAATAGCCTAACGTCTTACGAGGGCAACGGCGGTATCGTGCTCGGCGGCTTTCTGCGCCGCATCATGATCGCGTTCGACCGCGGCGACCTGGCGAAGCTACCGTTCAGCGATGACGTGAACAGGGAGAGCCAGCTGTTAATGCGGCGCAACGTGCGAGATCGAGTATCGGCGCTAGCGCCGTTCCTCACCTACGATCCGGATCCTTACATCGTGCTCGGCGACGACGGTCGGCTGTCGTGGGTCATGGATGCGTTCACGATTTCCGACAGCTATCCGTACGCCAGCCATTACCGTATCGACCGCGATCCCATTAACTACATGCGGAACAGCGTTAAAGTCGTGATCGACGCCTACAACGGCGGGACAACGTTTTACGTGTTTGACACGGAGGACCCGATCATCGCGGCCTACCGCCGCATCTTTCCGAGTCTGTTCAAGGATGCGGCCATGATGCCGCCCGGGCTGCGTAATCACATGCGCTACCCGGAGTTGTTGCTCAACCTGCAAGCGGAAGTGTACGGGCTGTATCACATGACGGACCCGGGAGCGTTCTACAACCGTGAGGATCTGTGGACAGTCGCCACCGAAGTCGGTATGAGCGAAGGGGGGCAGCAGGTGACACAGACGATGCCACCGAACTTCGTCCTCATGAAACTGCCGGGCGAAACCGGCGTGGAGTTCGTAGAGATTCTGCCATTCACGCCGGCCAATCGGAACAATCTGATTGGCTGGATTGCCGGGCGAAGCGACGGCGCACAATACGGCACGTCGGTGGTCTACAACTTCCCCAAAACGAAACTTGTCGACGGACCCCTGCAAATCGAGGCGCGCATTGATCAGAACGCGCCGCTTTCCGGTCAATTGACCCTGTGGAATCAGCAAGGCTCCCACGTGCGGCGCGGGGCCTTGCTGGTGATTCCATCCGGACGCGCCTTGTTGTACGCGGAACCGATTTACCTCCAGGCCGAGCGGAGTCCAATGCCTGAGTTGCGTCTGGTCGTGCTCGCGGTACAAGATCGGCTTGCGTACGGACCAACCTTCGAGTCGGCGATGGCGGCCCTTTTTGGCGGAGCGGTCTCGTCGGTGAGCGCTGCGCCGGTCTCCGCAGAGCCGGCGCGAAACGCGCCGCCATCTGCCGGATCGCCCCGGACCGCCGCCGACCTCAACGCTCTCATCGCGGAAGCTGCCAAAGACCTCGCCGACTACCAGCGCCTCACCGCAGAAGGCAAGCTCGGCGAGGCGGGACAGAAGCTTGAAGAGCTGAAGCGCGCACTCGACAAGCTGAACGCCCGCCAAAGATAGTCTCGCTGCGGTGCTGCATTCTTGGCTTGCAAGGGCTGCGCGTATCGATCATCGGTTGCGTCTTTGGCCCCACTGCCCCTGCCAACCTAACCGACTGAAAAAGCATTGCGCCAGGCAAGGTATTTCTCGCTTAGGCCCTGATGCCTTGCGCATACGGACCTCTGTTCCTTGTCGCTCAAAGGAAACTTCGTCCATAGCCAATTTCATTAAGTGGATGCCGCGCCCGTGTTCAGCACCTAGGTTTTCGACCGCCAGAGGATCAGGAACCTTATTGGGGTCGAATCCATGTCCTTGATCTCTGACGACAATGAACACTCCCTTAGTGCCTTCGCAGCAGCAACGGACATGCACCAACTTGCCAGCCTCCATGCGATTGCCGTGGAGCATCGCATTACTCACGGCTTCCCGAAGCGCGAGTTCAACGAACTCCTCCTTTCCGCGAGCGCAATGGGATCCAGTGATCAGACTCATGAGCCAGTCCACCAACGGTGAGATCAGGCCGATCTCGCTCGGCAGCCAGGTGTGCACTTCCAGCGGAGCACCAGTGAAACGAGGTTTGCGTAGCGCCGACTGCAGAGATTTGAAACTGCCTACCCAAATCATTTCCGCAACCTCCTTTCAGAATTTCCGGGTGAAGAAAACCAAAGGCGCTCTGAATCAACAGGCGCAGCCCAGAAGCCAGAAGCAATCGAGGGATGCTAGGAAAGAGGCCCCCCGTGTCACTCTTTCGCGCCGTTTAGAAAGAACAACATCGTCACTGGAGTTGTGCCTCTGTTTCGCCACGCGTGGCGCGTACCGTTTTGCACGACGACGTCGCCGCGCTTGAGATGAAGGGTTTTGGCGTCATCAAGCTCCAGCCAAATCTCGCCTTCATAAACTACGGCGTAGTCGACGGTGTTGGTCTTGTGTATTGCGGGATCTTCCTTTTCAAAGTGATCGGCTAACCCCCTGAGGCGAATCAGAGCCTCGCTGCGAGCAGCTTCGCCGTCAAACGACGGGTCCGCAAAAACCGAACTCGGTGGAAACGTCACGAAGTGAAGACTGGTGCCGCCAGGTCCAGGAACGACCGAGTCGGGATAGCGGTCAAACCTTTGCTCCTTGCTGAGATCCGGGGTCGCCGGGTTGACCCAGATGAGCGTGTGCTCGTAGCCGGGAACAGTCTTGAACTCATAGGCGAGCAACGGTTCGTCGCTTTGAACGACGGCCTTCCCGTTTACATTTCCCGTTACAATACGGCGGTAAGTATGCGGTTTCTTACCGCGCTTGGATAACTTTGTCTTTTTAGAATTCGCTCTGTTCATGGCTAGACCCCTGCAAGCCCGTCTGGAGGCGGCCCTGGAATTAGTGAGCCAGCTTTCCTCCATCCACCGGGATAGAGGAGCCAGTCATGTACGACGCATTTGCCGAGGCAACGAAGGCGATCACGTGAGCGATCTCCTCCGGAGTTGCCAGACGCTTGAGGGGTACTGTCGAGACGAGCGCCGCCTTATTCTCATCTGTGTTGGTGAAGCGCGTGAGCATGCCCGTATCCGTAGTGCCCACAGCGATTACGTTTACCCGAACTCCAGTCCCCGCGACTTCCAGTGCAGCGGATTTTGTCAGCCCTTCCACCGCATGTTTGCTGGCCACATAGACGGACGCCCCAGCAGCTCCGACGCTTCCATAGGTCGACGAGATATTGACGATGCTCCCGCTCCCCTGTGGCAGCATCACCCGCAGTTCGTGCTTCATGCCTAGCAGCACGCCCAGTACGTTGGTATCAAACGTAGCCGCATAGCTCTCTGCCGTCTGTTCTGTTACGAGACCGCGCAGTCCTTCCGTCCCGGCATTATTGACTGCGATATCCAGGCGTCCGAAACGCTTGACCGTTTGGTCCACAAGGTTACGCACGTCCTCATCCTTGCGGACATCCGTACGGACAAAAATGGCCTCTGCTCCGAGCGCTTGTAACTCTGCAACCAACTCTTGTCCTTGTTTATCTCGACGACCGGACACAACAATACGTGCTCCTTCTTGCGCAAAGGTGATAGCGGCAGCGCGACCGATTCCTGTCAACGCGCCGGTAATCAGAACTACTGGTGAACTCATAGCACTACCTCCTTGATCCAGAAGCCATGCGGACTAGGCATGGCTTCTGCGTCCGCCAAGCCAGGATTGCTCAGATCAGTGTAATTGGTTGGATGGCGCACCTCGCTGGTTGTAGCGCCGTTGAGCATACTTTGTTAGGCTGGGAGCGATGCTTCACGAGCATGGGTGTGGAAATGGAACTACGACATCTTCGCTATTTCGTGGCGGTTGCCGAGGAGGGTAGTCTGACGGTGGCAGCAGAGCGAAAGCTGCACACATCGCAACCCTCGTTGAGTCGGCAGATTCGAGATCTCGAGGACGAGGTAGGTGCGCGGCTCTTGATACGCCGCGCTCGCGGCATCGAACTGACACCGGCGGGTCGAGCTTTTCTGGATCACGCCCGTGCGGCGCTATCGCAGGCTGAAGCGGCCGCCGAAGCGGCACGCCGGGTCGCTCATCCCGCCAAGCCATGCTTCACGATGGGCTTCTTGACCGGACACGAATTGAGATGGATGCCCGAAGCCTTGCGGATCTTGCGCGACGAACTGCCTAACATCGACGTGATGATATCGAGTCAATACTCGCCTTTGCTTGCGGACGGTCTTTCGAAAGGAAAAATCGATGCAGCTTTTCTTCGGCGGGAAAAAGGGGTGCCCGGGTTGGCGTTCCGTGTTCTCGTGAAGGAGCCTTTGATGGTGATCTTGCCGAGTGACCACCGTCTGGCTGCGCTTAAATCCATCGGTCCGAGGGATCTAGTGGGCGAGACATTCGTGATTGTGTCGAACACAGCTCCTGTACTGCGTCGGGTCATCGACGATTACCTGAAGCGGTCCGGAATCAATATCACGCCCGCTCACGAGGCGGACCACCTCGCTATGGGAATGTCGTTGATAGCGTCTACGCGCGGCGTAGGGCTGTTACCCGCGTACGCGCAAAACTTCCTTCCTTCATCGGTAACGAGCCGTCCTCTCAAGGGAGATACACCAACTGTCGATCTGGTCCTGGGCTACAGGAAGTCGAATCAGTCTCCAATCCTAAAGCTTTTGCTTTCGAGGTTGGACGAGTTGGTCGCTAGTGTGTCAAATAAGACCCGATAAAACTCGAAAATGCATCCAGTAGACGACTATGGAGTTCTGGAGTCAGGGGCGAAGCATGGTCGCGAGCGCAAAATCCGTATAGTTTAGGATCCGATTGTTACCCAATACCAGGCTAAACCAGCGTGTATGGTGAGGAATAAAGCGCGTGAATCCAACAACATGATATCGGCGGAGAAATCGGCAGGGTCGCGCGTCGCTTAGGATTTATGGGATCGAGGTCGCACAGCAAAGTAAATGCCCCGGGGTGAAGTAGTGTTTCCAGGGCGAAGGCCCGCATGGTTCGTCACTGCAGAACCTCAGGCTCTGCCATTCTCTCCGCGAATTATGTCGTAGCGTTCAATAACCGCTGCCACTCCCATGCGCGCGCTGCCGTCTTCGTAGCGCTTCTCAACTCGGACCACTTTTCCGAGGGCTCGCACAAATACTTCCGATCCTTGAGTAATCTCCGCAGGCAGCGTCAACGTAATGTCCAGTTCAGAACCCGCTTCTAGGTCCTCGTCGAGAACAAAATAGAGGCCCCGCGTGGAAATATCGCGAGTCTTGCCTTTTTGCGTGTCTGCTACACGTTCCGCTGGGACGCGGATTATTACTGGCAAAGTCAGGTCATAGCGCCGAGCGGTGCGACGTTCCGTCATTATCCCCATCGTCCGCGACCGATACCAGCTTGGCCGCGCTCCCTTCCCTGATTCTCACGATCCCACTGAAAACTGCATCGCCAGAGGAGCAGCGCCCGAGAAAATCCCTGTCTCGCCATCCACTACGTCCGGGCGGTAACCGCAGTTGTACCACGTTCTCGCCGCGAACGCATTCGCCCAACTACTGGTTCCGAGTTGCTCCGACTGCGGCCGGTTCTTCCGCTGCCCGCGCGGCGGATCGTCTCGACCGCGGCGTGTCCAGGTTGAATTGTCGCATCTTATAAAGCAGGGCCTTATAGCTGATGCCCAGCATTTTCGCGGCGTCTTTGCGGCACCACCGCGTCTTTTCTAGCGCGTCCGCGATGGCTTCCATCTCTGCTTCATCTTTCAAGCCGCGCACCAAAGCCTTGAGTCCCTGTTCGCGCGGCATCGTTACTTCGTGCCGCGGTGAAGTCCGCTGACGAGCGGCTGACATTTCGATCAATTCGCGCAGGCTGCCTTCGTCGTCCTCCAAAATCACATAGCGCTTCACGAAATTTTCCAGCTCGCGCAGGTTACCCGGCCAGGGATAATTCGCCGCCGCGTCCAGCAGGTGCTTTGAAGGTCCTGGCGCCGCCTTCCCGAATTTCTCGCTATATTTTTCCAGGAAGTGACGGAACAGCAGCGGGATCTCCGACGTCCTTTCGCGCAACGGGGGAACATTGATCGACAACACATTCAGCCGGTAATACAGGTCCTCGCGGAAGCGCCCCGACTTCATTGCTTCCTGAACCTCCACGTTGGTCGCCGCCAGCACTCGTACGTCCGTGTCGATCAAATGCCGCCCGCCAAGCCGCGAATATTGATGATCCTGAAGGACGTGCAGCAGTTTGGCCTGCAAGTGTGTGCTCATCTCGGCGATCTCGTCGAGAAAGATCGTGCCCTTATTGGCCAATTCGAACTTGCCGGGCTTGGCGCGCACTGCTCCAGTAAATGCCCCTTGTTCAAAACCAAACAACTCGGATTCCAGTAATTCTCCGGGCAGCGCTGCGCAGTTCACTTTGACGAATGGTTGGTTGCGCCTCGACGAGCGCAGGTGAATCATTCGCGCCACGACTTCTTTCCCAACGCCGCTTTCCCCGCAGATAAACACTGGCACATCGACCGGCGCGATCTGTAGGATCTGTTGGCGAATGCGAACCATCTGCGGGCTCGCGGCCAAGAAGCTCAAATCTTCGGTGACCTGATCGCAGTAATCTCGCAGCGCCTTGTTTTCCTGCGTCAGTTCTTTCTTCCGCCGCGACTTTAGCATCGCCGCATCCAGCTCGGTCTTCTCGAAAGGCTTGGTCAGGTAATCATGAGCGCCGATCCGAATCGCCTCTACCACCGTGCCAACCTCATTTGAGCAGCTCAACATGATTACGTTCAGATTGCGGTCCAGTTGCATCAATTCCTTCAGCGTGTCCAGTCCGTTCATCTCCGGCATCAAAACGTCCAAAATGATGAAATCCGGCCGCTCCCCGGCGCTGATTTTGCCTAGCGCCTCCTTGCCAGAGCTCACCGTCTGCACATCGAAACCATCCACCTCGAGCAGCGTTTGCAAATACTTTCTTATGCTCGGTTCATCATCGACTACGAGAATCTTTTCTTTCACAGCCATCAAACTCTCCTTCACTCTCTGTCATCCGAATTCCGCACTACTAAAACTGATCAACTCTGATCCATGGGCAGTAGAAACGTGAACTTGCTGCCGCCCGACGGCTCGCTTTCCACCCATATTTTCCCGCGATGCGCCTGGATCAGCCGCTTCGCAATCGCCAGCCCTAAGCCCATTCCTGAGGTGTTGCGGTCCACACGCACAAAATCCTCGAAGATCTCCTGGTGGTGTTCCGCTGGAATCCCCGCGCCGCTATCCGCCACCGAAATCTCTACGCTATTGGGCCGCGGCAAGCGAAACCTTCGTCGCTCCTGGATCGGCGCTACTTCCGCCACGCGCCGTTCCCAGAAGTGCGGTCCTGCATGAAGCATCACCATCCCTCCTGTCGGAGTATGCTTCAATGCGTTGTCCAGCAAATTCGCCGCCGCTTGCTGCACCTTCTGGTAGTCAAACCGGAAATTTGGTATCGAAGGATCGAAGGACGCGTCCAGCTTCACTCCCTTACGCTGAAATGCCTCTGACCATCGCTTCGCTACCTCATCTAGGCAATCGCGTAAGTCATTTTCGCGAAGCTGCAACACGAGTTTTCCGCTTTCTAGCGCCGAGTAATTCAAGAACATCGACACCAGCCGGACGAGCCTCTCGCAGCTTTCTTTCGATTCTTCCAGAATGTCCCTCTGCTTGTCCGTCAATTTCCCCAGCGAACCCGCCAGCATCAAGTCGTAATAGCCCTTGATCACTGCCAGCGGTGTCTTCAACTCATGCGCCGCGGAAGCCAGGAACACCGTTTTTTGCCGGTTCACTTCCTGCAACTTCAAATACGCCGCAAGCAGGTTTCGGTAGGTTATTTCGCGCTCTTGCAGAAGCTCCTGTACCGTAATCTGCGTGGCCGGATCCGGTACCTGCCGTACGTCTGGTTGCCGTTGAAGTTGCACCACCACCCAGTCCGGTTCCGGCATCCATTGCACGATGGCCAAGAATTTCTCACCGCCGCGCTCTACCTTCAGCCGGACTTCATGCTTTCCGCTTTCGATCTCCCGGAAGATTCGCCTCGCATCCACTGCGAACAGTCCCGTAAAAAAGTTGATTCCGGGTTCTGCACTGAGCTCAACGCCGAGCGACTTGCGCGCTCGCGCGTTCATTAACACGACTCGACCGCTGCGGTCCGCGACCACCAGCGCAGTTTCTATGGTGTCAAGAAGTCCCGCAACCAGCCCGTTGGAGAACCCTGCCGTGCCCTGCGGATCGGCTAGCTGCGGATTTGCGATTGTTCCACTCATTACCTGCGTCTTGGGACCCCGTATTTGCTATGGGAAAAATTTTTCCCTTCGTCGATGCTCGCCATACTCCCAAACACCCATCCGCCTGTCAATGGTAAAAGCGTTCCATTTGCACATTTGAGGAAGCCCCGTAGCCCGCAAAGTAACCTTTGTGCACCACCGGATGTCCCCTTCCTCCACGCCCCCACCTAACCTGCTGAGTTGATAGCAACTTACGGCGGGTCGCCAGAACGTGCCTCCTGGCATCCAATATGCATATTCGTACTAGTTCGGTAGTACTACCGGGGGGAGCTTGAAAATCGAAGTAGACGACAAAGGCGAGCGAGTAGAGCCTGTTCAGCGGCGTCGGTCCCCGCGCATCAGCCTCCAAGTGCCGGTGTTCCTCCGGGGCGTCGACTCTTCCGGCGTCGAGTTCATTGAGCTCACCAAGACGCTTAACATCAGCGCTACGGGTGCCTGTATCGCCTCGACCCATTACCTCCGCCACCACCAGGTCGTCAGCATCACTGTTCCGGCTCCCTCGCCGCACTCCTCCTCCAGCGTCGTTCCCAATGAGACTCCCCCGATCTCGGCTAAGATCGTCCGGCAATCCGTCGCCGGCGATATCCGCCTGTTTGCGTTGGAATTTTCAAGGCCACTTGAGTAATTAATCTGCCCTCTTGCGCACGTGACAGGGTCTGGGTAATTCTGTTACATCGCTGCTTTTTGCACAACGAAAGGTCTGAAGTTGCCCCTATCTTTATTGTTTGCTTTGGGATAGCTTGTTAGTTGACCTTGCCTCTCTCTTGATTCCGGCGCTATTCTCAGGGGTGCTGTCATGGTACGGATGGACCGCCACTTGCTCCATGCAGTGCAGTAGAGTAGGTTTGTTTTTCCCCACACCCCGCGGGGATAGGTAGAGGTCAGGTAACGACCCAGCTATGCCCAGCCCTGGCGCCCCTGTGCCCCCTCGTTTGCCCGTAGAGGATTCCTATCTCGAGCTCCTTGCAGACACGCTCGAGAGTCTTGACCTATCCGCGCGCGGACAATTCCTGCAACGCTACATTCGCGCCATCGCGCACCTCGATCTGCACGAGAGTCAGTGCATTCAGTTATGGGACGAAATGCTCTTGCGTCGACGCGAGCTGAGTGAAAACCTTGGTCGCCAGGTTGCGCTGAAAACCGCCTTGATGGATGTCCTCGCTTCCGCAGGACTCTTCCGTGTCCCGATTGTCATCGAATACGATGACCTGAAGATCCTTCAACTAAATGCAGTCACCGATCCCCTTACCGGCCTGTACAACCGACGCCTCTTCAGTGAAACGTTCGAAAAAGAGCTCAATCGCAGCCGCCGCTACGGTGCCCCGTTGGGCCTTGTTGTCCTCGACCTGCATCGCTTCAAGGAAGTGAACGACAAGCATGGCCATCCTCGCGGCGATGAAGTTTTGCGCGCCGCCGCTACGACTCTCAAAAAGGCCCTCCGCACTTCCGATTCTGCTTTCCGCATCGGCGGAGATGAGTTCGCTCTGCTCTTGCCGCAAACAGACGCGGAACAAGCATTAGCCCTTAGCCGTCGTGTGGAAACGGTTTTCGCCGAAACGCTCCAGCCCTTGCAGTTAAGCGTCGGCGTTAGCATGGACCATGGAGTCGCCACCTTCCCGCAAGATGGCGAGCAGGCCGACCAGTTAATCCGCGTTGCTGATGAACGGCTCTACCGGCTGAAGCACGCAAATCACGGGAGGACGGGAAACGGCGGAACTCGTGCACCGTCCGATTCCGCCCCTTCGGAGCCAGCTGCAACTCCAGAGCGCTCCGCAGCGCCCTCGCCTCCGATTTCCATCGAATCCGGCCGCGCGCCTGAGCGCTCCGAATCCAAACCCGAACCTCCCAAGGCCCTCGCTTCCGCGGCAGTGTCCACGCCTTCCCCAGGTCCGCCCGAGGTTTACACGGTTCAGCGAAAGGCGGAGCGCGTCTCGATGGCCGGCACAAATGCTTATGCCACTCTCGGCGACCAAGGAACGCGCCGCGCGCGCGTTATAGACCTCGGTTTCGGGGGCGTCGCGATTGAACTTGACGCTCAGGAAGATCTTCCGGAGAACATCTTGGCGGTCTTACACGTCCCCATTCTTCCGCCTGTCCGAGTCAGTCTCAAGCCAGTATGGTTTCAACGCACCGCGCAGGGCAGTTTCCGCGTCGGATGCGCCTTCGTTTCATAAGGCCTGCGCATTCTCATCAATTGAAGAAAGCTATTGCTGTTTTTTTTGCTAGGTCAGCAAAACGAATTCATAATCTCCGGCCCGCTTGCTAAAATGTGCTCGTGTCCATTCCCCTCAGCAGGGCACGCCATGCTTGAACCAAGAGCGAGTCATCCCTACTGGCCAGACGCGCTTGACAAGGTCAGCGACGCCACCTCCGGCCTCAAACCCTGGTCTTGGGCGCTCGAACGCCTGGAAAACTCTCACAACTACTGGATCGCCACGTCTCGCCATGATGGGCGGCCACACCTAATGCTTGTCTGGGGCATTTGGTGGCAGGATGCCTTCTGGTTCAGCACCGGACCACGCACACGCAAAGCAAAGAATCTCGCCAACAACCCTCGCTGCGCCGTGGGCACGGAAAAAGCGGACGAGGCCGTAATCCTGGAAGGCACCGTGCAGGAAATCACCGATCACGTCGTCTGGAAGCAACTGGTCGCAGTCTACAACCGCAAGTATGGCGGCGACGTGGGGCCTCTTCTCGAATCTTCCGGCGGCTCCGTTTTTCGCGTCAACCCGGAAACCGTCTTCGGCCAGGACGAGCATGCAGAAAATTTCACGGAGGCAGTCACTCGTTGGACGTTCAAGCAATCTTGAGCATACTCACTTGCTCCAAGTGGCTTACTTGGCTGCGTCAGACTTTAATCGGCTGAATTATTTCTTATGCGGGTAAGACAAATCAGATGCTGACCTCTTCGATCGCTAAGACAGGCAAGCATGCTCGCTGACGCTCGGGACCCCCAGCCTCCCGCGAAAACTAAGGCTGCCTTCAAGAACCCCCTGCTTTATTCTTCGATGCTCGTAGGCATCATTCTCCTTTTTACGGTTTGGACTTTGTTCTCCCGCTGGCAGGAGAACCGAGCAATTGAACGCCGAGCGCGCGAGGAAAAGTCCCGACAACAGTCGGAAAACGATCGCATCGTTTTGGACCGGCTTGGTGGCAAAGAGCTTGCCATCCAAAATTTCTATGCAAGTCCTGGCGCCATTCGCAAGGGAGAAAGCGTCCAACTCTGCTATGGAGTGGCGAATGCCAAAACGGTGACTCTCGAGCCGCAGCCAAATGCGGTCTGGCCTTCTTATGCCCGCTGCGTCAGCGTCTCGCCGGCAAAGAGCACTACCTACACGCTGACCATCAGCGACGCCTCGGGAAACAGCAGGACACAGTCCCTTCGAGTCACGGTCGAATAGACTTCTGCCTGCGGCCATCCACCGCACCAGGTCTGTCTTCTTGCTGACCCGCTGGCAAACGGTCACCTCTCTTGTCGCCGTAATCCGCCCCCATCTATAATTGATCACTTCGCAGGTATAATTAACTGTTGCCTGGGCCTGCTGTTCTAATTTGGTTCGGCCCTGTTGGATAGGTCTCAATTCGCTATGTCTGACCCATTGAAGAAGATTAAGCAAAAGATTCAAGATGAACTCACCGCGCTCGAGCACGAACTCAGCGTCGACCTCCCTAAGGAAATTGCCGTCGCCCGCGCTCACGGAGATCTCTCCGAAAACGCTGAATATAAGTTCGCCAAAGAGCGCCAGGGCTTTGTCAACGCGCGCATCGGCCAGCTCAAGAAACGCATGGGCGATCTCGGCATGCTTAACCTCACCAATATCCCCAAGGATCGCGCCGGCTACGGCTCGCGCATCGTCGTGTTGGACACCCGTCGCGACGTCAAGATCGAATACAAATTGGTCAGCACCGAAGAAGCCGACGCTGAGAAGGGATTTATTTCCACGACCTCCCCCATCGGCCGCGCTCTGCTTAATCGTAAGGTGGGTGACGAAGTCCAGGTCACCACCCCCGCTGGCCCGAAAGAGTTTGCAGTCATGCGCCTCGTCACCATTCACGAAGAAGAGTAACGCCGCTGCCCATTTTCGCGTATGAATCAAGAGGATTGGGTCACTGCGAGGAAATATGCATTGGGGTGAAGGCTCGACGCTCGGAGTTCTAACAATTGTGGGGTATCTGCTCTTCGTGTTAGGCGCTGCCCTCGTCTGGCGCGGTCGCGACCAAGTTTATGTTTGGATCCATGATGAAGCGTGCTTCGCACGCCGCAGCTTTTCGCGCTATACCGTTATCGGGCCCTTCTACGGCCCGCGCCCGGATTCGCGCCTTAAAGCTGTCCCCGCCAATTTTGTCGGTTCGCTTCGCCGCATTCCCCGCAACCCCATTACCGGCGGTATGATTCTCGCTTTTCTCGGACCCCTGCTGGTCCTGCTCGATTTCTTCATCTGACCGCCGTCGCCCCCAAAAATCGTCGCCCTGGTTCGCTGGACAACCGCCCTCTTGCTTTGCCACTCTCTTGAACCATGACACCTTCGATCATCGTTCACGGCGGCGCCTGGGACATTCCTGATGAATCCGTTGACGCGTGCAAAGCCGGCTGCCAGGGCGCTCTCGCTGCAGGCTGGTCTGTTCTCAACAGCGGCGGATCGGCTCTCGACGCAGTCGTAGCCGCCGTCGTAGTTCTCGAGGATGACCCCGTCTTCGACGCCGGTTTCGGCTCGCATCTCACGCTCGACGGCTACGTCGAATGCGACGCCATTATCATGGACGGCGCCACCCTGCGCGCTGGCTCCGTCGCCGCCCTCCGCCACATTCAAAATCCCATCCGCCTCGCCCGCCAAGTCCTCGAAAATTGTCCGCACATGATGCTCGTCGGCGAAGGCGCCGAGCGTTTTGCAGTCGACCAAGGGATTACCCTGTGCGCGCCTGAAGATCTCATCTCTGAGGCCGAGCGCGATGCCTGGCTGAAGTGCCGCAATAGCAAGCACGCCGCCGCGCATCACCGCGGCCACGAGCAAGGCACCGTCGGCGCCGTCGCCCTCGATCGCGACGGCCGCTTGTTCGCCGCCACCAGCACCGGCGGCACCTGCTGTAAACTTCCCGGTCGTGTCGGAGATTCACCGCTGATTGGCTGTGGCTGCTACGCAGACGCGGAGACCGGCGGCGTTTCCTGTACCGGCTACGGCGAAGCCATCATGAAGGTGGTAATGGCAAAAGGGGCCGCTGACTTCCTGCGCCATCCGGTCGGCTTCGCTCCCAACCCTTCACCATCGATTCTGTCGAAGCCTTCATCGCCCGATGTTGCCTCATTCGCTGCCCGCGAGGCCGTCAGCATTCTCGCTACGCGGACCCACGCCACCGGCGGCCTAATTCTGCTCGACCGCCAAGGAAATCCGGGCTTCGCCTTCAACACTCCGCGCATGGCCTACGGTTACGTAGCCGACGGAGACTTTATTATTGGTGTTTAGAGTGAGCCAGGCGCCTACCGGTTCGACGTCACCGCCGCGCTCGCATTCCCGTTCCCAATCGCATCGCCGTTCACCACCAACTCGACGCGCCGGTTCCGCTGCCGACCTTCCGCCGTATCATTCCCTGCCACTGGCTGCGTCTTCCCAAACCCGCGCGCGCTGATCGCCGATCCCGGCACGCCCTGCTCAGCAAGAAAGTCCCGCACCGAATCCGCGCGCCGCTCGGAAAGTTGCTGGTTGAATTCATCGGTTCCCACGCTGTCGGTGTGCCCTTCAATCTGCAAATTCAGCCCCGGATGTGCCAGCACGATGCCGGAAATCTTCGCCAGCTTCTCGCGCGCTCCCGGCTTCAGCGTGTAGCTCCCGGTGTCGAACAGCACATCCGACATATTCACAATCAGCCCGCGTGCCGAATCCCGCGTCTGCAAAATCGAATTCAGCTGCGATAGCAACTGCGCGCGAAGTTGCGCTTTCTCCGCTTCCGCCTGCGCCGCAGCCTGCTTTGCCTTTTCCGCCTCAGCTTCCGCAGCGCGTTGCTGCGACACCGCCGCCGCCCGGTCCCGTGCCGCTTGCTCGGCCGCCGCCTGAGCTACCTGCTGCTGCTGCAGAGCCGCCGCGCGTGCTTGCTCGGCTTCCTGCCTCTGTCGAACTGCATCTTGCGATGCCTGCTCTGCTTCCTGCTTCATGCGCACCGCTTCCGCCTTTGCCGCTTCCGCCGCCGCACGCGCTTGATCCGCTTCCTGCCGGCGCTTCACTTCCGCGTCAGCATCCGCGCGCGCTTTTGCCTCGCGCTCCAGTGCGGCTCTCTTTTCCGCCGCCACCGCCGCGTTCGCATCTTCCTCGGCCTTCTGTTTCACCGCCATGACGCGCGCTTCTTCGGCAGTCTCCACGACTTCTTTGGCAGCGGCTTCCACGGATTTCTTGTCGCGGCCCGAGTGGTAGACGTCTTCGGCAGCCTTTAGCTGTTGTTCGGCCTTGCCGAGAATCGAAG
>Ga0307479_10000841_pt1 | contig 27755 bp, 23 predicted proteins | sample atmos_gasesECM4C_FD_203743 | JGI IMG/M metagenome (GOLD analysis project Ga0307479, IMG submission 203743) | Hardwood forest soil microbial communities from Morgan-Monroe State Forest, Indiana, United States - atmos_gasesECM4C_515 | ecosystem: Environmental > Terrestrial > Soil > Temperate... | reverse complement strand
TTCAATCGCGCCTCAGCTTTGCCGCCGGTGTCCCCGCCGCGGAGTTTTAAGAGCAACTCTGTACGCGAAGCGAAGGAAGGGACTTTTGCTCAAGTTTATAGAGTCCAATTTCAAGTTGGGCTCGCTAGGGTTCGCAGACTCCCCCGCCGACGACCTCTCCGATTGTTTTGATTTTACGCAAACACGACCGCCATTCCAGGCCATTGCCGCGAAATTTCAAGCATCTTATTCTCTGACCGATACTCGCCCTCCCGTGAATCCCGGCGACGACCGAGCCTCCTCTCGGTAGCACGGGGCACACGCACTCGTCTAAGTGGCGGCACTAACTCCGAAGCAAAATCATGCGGTACAATGCCCCCACGGTTATTTGCTGTTACCAGGTCCCTTTCTCGGTCTTTGGAGATTGACTCCACATCGTGTTGCTGCCCTGCAATAATGGCAGCCGGGGACAGGAAAGGCTTTCGCCGGCTACTTCATTCGTGGAAAATCAAACTTGACTCATTTTCACTTAGATCGGAGAGCCTGCTTTTTCCATGAAGACTTCGACCACGCTTTCGATTCTTGTTCCCGTCTATAACGAGCAGTATTTGGTCAGTGCGAGTCTCGAGCGCCTCAAATTTCTGGCGGATTCCCCGCTGCTTGGTCATATTCAAATAATCGTCGTGGACGACGGTTCAACCGACCAGACCCGTGCCGTGCTCCGCGAGTTTGAGCTCTCGATAACTACGGCTCCGATCCCTAAATTGGAATGGCTCTTCTTGCACCATGAGGCCAATCAGGGCAAAGCGGCGGCGATTCGGACGGCGTTAATTCGCGCGGACGCGGAGTTGACCGTTATTCATGACTCGGATCTCGAATACCATCCCCTGGATCTTCTCAAAATGGTCCAGGTTTTCTTGGACGAGCAGGCGGACGCCGTTTTTGGCTCTCGATTTCTAGCCAGTGAATACCGCCGTGTCCTCTACTTTCGCCATGAGCTTGGAAATCGTTTCCTAACTCTATTGTGCAATGTCGTCTCGGACCTGAATCTCACCGACATGGAAACCTGCTACAAGATGGTTCGAACTGCTCTGCTGAAGAGCGTGCCGCTCGTGAGTAAAGGCTTTGAAATCGAGCCGGAAATTGCCATCAAGCTCGCCAAACGCGGCGCGCGCATTTTTGAGGTTCCCATTCGCTACGCCGGCCGCACATATCAAGAAGGCAAGAAGATTGGCTGGAAGGATGGCATTCGGGCGATTGCCGCAATTCTCAGATTTGGCTATTCCGACTACATCTACGCCGAGGATGTTTATGGAAGCCAGATTCTTGGACGTCTAAACCGGGCGCCGAGCTTCACCAAGTGGATGGCGGACGTTATCCGGCCTTTTGTCGGCGAAAAAGTATTGGAAATAGGTGCCGGTACAGGCAATCTGACGGTGCAGTTGATTCCTCGCAGGTTGTATTGGGCCAGCGACATCAATCCGTTGTATCTGACCTATCTCGAGAACGTCGGCTTGAGCCGCCCTTACATGCGTGTGGGATACACCGACGGGGGAAAGGGCGAAACTTATCCAAGGGAAGAGAAATTTGACACCGTTATCTGCTTGAACGTGGTTGAGCATCTGACAGACGATCTGACTGCTCTGAATAATATTCGCAGCGTGCTTGAAGATAGCGGACGTGCCATCGTGCTTGTTCCTTGCGGCCCTTGGCTCTTCGGCACCCTGGATGAAGTTCTAGGCCATCATCGGCGCTATACGCGAAAACAGTTGACAGAGTTAGTGGAGAGGGCCGGTTTCCATCTGGAGAGCCTCCTGGAGTTCAATCGCATCGGCGTGATTGCTTGGTGGTTGAACGGAAGCCTTTTGCGCAGGCGTACCTTCGGCTTGTGGCAGATCAAGATGCTGAATCTCCTGACACCTCTCTTTCGGGTGATGGATAATTTCTTGCCACTACCTCCCCTGTCGCTTATCGCCGTGTTGAGCAATCCCGTCTACAAGACGGCTAAGGTGTCAGTGCAATCCGCGTTGGCGCCTGTACGGCCTGGGTGAGAGTACAGTCAAGCGAATGAACGAATCCATATCGAGCGAGTCCGCGAATTCTCCCGCTGGCGGGCCCATCTCCGTCAGATTTCGGAGAGCCCTTTTCGCTCTGTTTTTGTTGTCATTGCCTCTTGTGAATCCGATCGTGCATGGGGACGGCGTCGGATACTACGCTTATGCTCGTGCGCCTCTCATACAGCGCAATTTGCGATTCGAAGAAGATTGGCGGCACGCGAATCTTTACTTTTCTCAGACGCGAACCCTTCCCGGCGGGCAACTCATTCCAAGTCAGTACACGGAAACCGGATATGTCAATAATCTCTTCCCCATCGGTCCGGCCATGCTTTGGACACCCTTCTTGCTAGCGGCGCACGCCATCGTGCTTTCCGCTAATGCTCTTGGTGCGCACATTCCTGCCAATGGTTTCTCCACTCCCTACATCTTGGCCATGGCTTTGGGCACTGCCATTTACGGATTCCTAGGTCTGTTTCTTTCTTATTCCTTGGCCAGAAAGTACGTTGAAGAGCGCTGGGCCTTTCTTTCCACTGCCGCTATTTGGGGCGCCAGTTCGCTGCCCGTTTATATGTATTTCAATCCTGCCTGGTCCCACGCACACTCAGCTTTCGCCGTGGCCCTGTTTCTCTGGTATTGGGATCGCACGCGCGATCGCCGTACCTTTCTTCAATGGAATCTTCTCGGTTTCCTCGCCGGTTTGATGCTCGATGTTTATTTTCCAAACGGAGTCTTTCTTCTCCTCCCTTTGATTGAGTCCATACTCGCGTATTGGAATTCCTTGCGGGCGAAGGACTTCCGTTCTGTCGGACCGATCTTCACCGCAAATCTATCCTTTACGGTTGCCGCGATGCTCGTATTCTTACCCACTCTCATCACCCGCTCAATCATCTTCGGAAGACTTTTCCGCTTCGGCGCCTACACGGCGCTGCCCTGGGACTGGACTGCACCCCACTGGCGTGTAGTCCTCTTCTCCTCCGAACACGGACTCCTGAGTTGGACGCCGATTCTGGCACTGGCCCTCCTCGGGCTTTTTTTTCCGCCGCGGGCGGCAAGATCCCTCACGCTATATCTCGCCGTTGCCACCGCTGCTTTTTATTACGTCATTTCTAGCTATCCCTACTGGCACGGGATGGCTTCCTTCGGCAACCGCTTTTTCATCTCATTAACCCCTATCTTCATCTTCGGCCTGGCGCTCTTGCTCCAGAGGTTTGCCCAGCTCTTCCGTTCATCGCTCCGTGCCATTGCGGCCGCGGCTGCGCTTATTTTTCTCTTCATTGCTTGGAACGCCTGTTTCATTTTCCAATGGGGCTCGCATCTTATTCCTGCGCGCGGCCCCATCTCTTTTTCCGAAATGGCCCGCAACCAATTCACAGTCGTGCCCCGCCAGCTCTCCGCCGATCTTTATTTCTATTTCTTCCGCCGCAAAGCCTTCATGCAGCAAATCGAGAAACGCGACATCCAGCAACTCGAAAAGAATTCACCCCCGCCGTAATTTGCCATGTTTTTGCTGAGGAGCAATACTTGACGCCCTTCCGTCATCTTTCTTTTCTTTCAACCTCCATCTTCCGACTGTTCTGCTCTTTTCTTTGGTACTCTAGTCGGGGGTTCGTCCCGCTCTGAGGAGTTTTGGCTCAAACACGCATGGCCTCGGTCTCCACTCCTAATGCCGTCAACCCCTGCCCCATGAGGGGCGGACAATCCAGCGTCGCTCTCCCGCCTCACTCAGGCGCCTCTGCCACCATTCGCATTGAGCCGCCGCGCGGTTTTTTCGAGCTTCGTCTCCGCGAAGTCTGGGCCTACCGCGAGCTCCTCTATTTCTTCGTCTGGCGCGACGTCAAGATACGCTACAAGCAAACCGCCATTGGCGTCCTCTGGGTCGTTCTCCAGCCGGTTTTGAACATGCTGGTTTTCACTCTGTTCTTCGGTCGCCTCGCCAAGCTCCCCTCCGACGGCCTGCCAAGCCCCGTCTTTTACTTCGCTGCGCTCGTTCCTTGGGCATATTTCTCCAGCTCCCTCCAGCTGACCACCAACGTCGTTGTGGACAACCAGCGCCTCATCACCAAGGTCTATTTCCCACGCCTTATTCTTCCCGTCTCCACTGCCGTTTCCGGCCTCGTGGACTTCGCCATCGGCTTCGCCGTTCTCGTCATCTTCACTCTCGCCTATGGAATCAAGCCCACGCTCACCGCTCTTTGGCTACCCGTGCTGCTGCTCCTCGCCGTCTTCACCGCTCTGGGCGTTGGCCTGTGGCTCTCCGCGCTCAATGCTCTTTATCGCGACGTCCGCTACGTCATCCCTTTCGTCATCCAGTTTTGGATGTTTGCCTCCCCCGTCGCCTATCCCGCTTCGCTCGTTCCCTGGCGCTGGCGCTGGCTGTATGGATTGAACCCCATGACCGGCGTCATCGAGGGTTTCCGCTGGGCGCTTACCGGGCAGGGAAGGCCGCCTGACTTGGTGCTTTTGGCCTCAAGCGGCATGGTGCTTGTGATGCTCTTTGGCGGATTGATTTACTTCAACAAAATGGAGTCGACCATAGCGGACGTGGTTTAGCCTATGCATAAAGTGGTCATTCACAGTGTGGAGCTCGGGAAGCGCTATGCGATTGGCGAGCGTGCGCGGTACCTCGCACTTCGTGACGTTCTCGCGAACGCGATGAATTCGCCCAGGCGGATTTTAGGACGGGACCGTCGAACTGGCGAGAATCGCGGCCCTCAGCAGCTCTGGGCGCTCCGCGACATTTCCTTCGACATTCAGGAAGGTGAGATCGTTGGCCTGATTGGTCGCAATGGAGCTGGCAAAACCACGCTGCTCAAGATCCTCTCTCGAGTCACGCGCCCCACGACCGGTTTTGCCGACGTTCACGGGCGGATGGGCAGCTTGCTTGAGGTCGGAACAGGTTTCCATCCCGAGCTCACAGGCCGCGAGAACGTTTTCTTGAGCGGGGCCATTCTTGGCATGGGCAAGCGTGAGATCGAGGGCAAGTTTGATGAGATTGTGGCGTTTGCCGAAGTGGATAAATTCATCGATACACCGCTTAAGCATTTTAGCACAGGCATGCAAATGCGTCTGGCCTTCGCGGTGGCTGCTCAGCTCGAGCCTGAAATTCTGTTAGTGGATGAAGTGTTGGCGGTGGGCGATCTTGAGTTCCAGAAAAAGTGCCTTGGGAAAATGAGCGAGGTCTCCAAGGGCGGTCGCACCATTGTGTTCGTAAGTCACCAGATGAGTCAGATCCGGCGGATGTGCGGACGAGTGATCTGGGTCGACCGAGGGGTCATCAACCAGGACGGACCGACTCTCGATGTTGTCCCTGCCTACGAGAGGGCCCTTAGCGCGCGCATTGAGGTCAACGGCCCGCAGGAGGCGGGCTTCAGCGATAAGATCCAGTTTCTCAAGTGGGAGTTCATGGTGGATGAGGGAGCGCCACCGAACGTTCTTCAGCATTTTGGTCCTGTTTCCTTCAGGGTGGTGATCTATTTCCCGGAGGCAATTCGTAAGGGAAGCTATGGCATTCTTCTTATCGATGATAGCGGACGGATCATCTGGCATGGGAATTTCGAACTGTCCGGATTGCAACCCGGCACGTTTGAGTTTCTCCATCGTCTTCCCACCCTCCCAATCAAGCCGGGTGCGTATCGCTGGAAAGCAGGAGTTTATGACGGCCATCAATGGACGGATGGCTGGTGGGCGCTTCCCGAAATGGTGGTGGGAACCAAGCCCATGACAAACACTGGGGACGAATTCCAGGGCATCCTGAATCTGCATTGCGAGATGGAAGTCCGAGCGCTCGAATCGGTTCGGAAGTGACACAGGATTGATGGTTTACTGGTTCTCAGGTCGGCGTACCACTGCGTGCAGTTCGCCGCGTCTCCTATTGCCTCTACCTCGATCTTTGCACAGTCTTCTTAATTTGCAATGTCCTCATGCGGGGAGGCTACCTGTAATGCACAGGCACACGACTTTCGTGATGACACACCAGGATAGTGAAAGCTCGCAGAGCTGCGATGAATTTATAGCCTAGCTTAGCTAGAGTAGTGTCCAAGGATAGCTAGCTGCTAGCAGCTTTTGCCACATAAAGGATCTGCGCGCCCAATAGACCCGGCACCAAGCGAGAAGCCAAAGGATCCAGGACCCGAGCGAGCGAGGGGAGCAACCGCCTGAGAAAAGGAATGGGAAGGTCGCCGTCCCCGAGGGTGGACAAGATCTCAAACCCATTGGACCGCAATAGCTCCATTCCACTACGAAGTGTGTAAAAGCGCACGTGCGTTTCGTCCATGATCCCAGTAGGCTCGTACTTAAATTCACCGAACAGAAACTTTATGCGCAGCCTCCAGTAGAGCACGTTTGGCAGGGCGACAATAATGCGCCCGTCAGGATTGAGCAGCGGGCGAGCTTCGCGAAGGGCGACCCCTGGATGAAGGAGATGCTCAAGCACGTGTGAGAAGACGACGAGATCGAACGGCCCGCCAGCCTCCTTCGGAATGCCCGAATTCAGGTCACCCAACAAGACAGCGTCGCAACACTCCGATGCCATCTCCAGTTCGCGAGGACTCACGGTGATTCCGGTCACACGCCAGCCCATTTCTCGCAATCCGCGAGCATTACCCCCTGTTCCGCAGCCACAGTCCAGGGCAGTGCCCGCCGGGAAGCGGGCTATCAACTGCAAGAGAGGCCGATTGCTGCCCGCATAGATTCGCTCGTTACAAACTGGAGGCATCGATACTTTCGTCATGCTCTGCTCGAAGAGCCAGCCTTATTGCTGATTCCCACACGTCCTTCCAGCGGCCAATCGGTCTCGTCGGATCATTTTCGTAACGAGGGTTGCTCCGTCCCCGGAAGCTGTCGGCAGGGAAACGAAATGACTAGCTCAAATAGTGGAAATAGGCTTGTCCAAAAGTCGAGGATCGCAACAGCCCGGTCATTTAGGGGAGAAGGCGACCCTTGCCAAATCTCGTTACCATAGCAATAACAACCTGTTTTCAATGTCAGATCTGAATCGTGTTGTGTGACTTGCAGATTCACTGTACGCGATACACCCTTTGGTTCTCTGCTTGAAAAACAAGCCTTAGGCCTGGCGTGTTCTCCGGCACTCGGAAATCAGATACGCTGGAGTGCACATCTAGGATGTGAGAAACCTTCAAATCGCCGATCTCCTCGAGCACTTGCGCCGCATCAGTGGCTTCGGGGAGCACCTGTTCACCCCATTGCCCGAACAGTTTCAGGTAGGGTTTATCCAGATAATAAACAGGAACTATTGGGTCGAAAACCAGCACCCGGTTCACGGTCGAATCCGCATTCAGATACTCGAAACTCCTGAGATACGGAATCGTTTCCTCGTGCTGTTTCTCTGCAAATGAAGGCGAGAAGACGCTCCGAAGATGGTTCCACTGGCTCGATTCGATCATGAACAAACCATAGAGCAAAGAGCAGGCAATCGCCATTCCACAAAGCGCACGGGTAAAGCTCGACCTGACGGATTCGAGATATCTCCACCCTAACGCCGCAAAAACTGCCGCAACTGGATACGCTGGAATCAGGTACCGCGATTCCTGCAAGGTCAAAAACCAGGAAGTAGTGAGGGAAATTGCAAACAGTGCGAGCACCTTTGCAAAGACTCGGGAACGTGCCGCGAATAGACCAAATGGGCCAAAGGCAAGGCCAGTCAAGCCTATCCCACCCGCGCCGTTAAAATTGGATGTGTGATAAGTTAGATTGTAAGGCAGTAAAACATATGCAACCAGGCCCCGGCCGAGCCCCGAGCCGCGTCCGTACAGATATGCATAAAATTTGTGAAGCGATTCTGGCGAAAAGAATTTCACAGGAACTAGATTTACTAAAAAAGGCGGAGGTGGGTAGATCGGACAACCTAACAAGATCCAGTTGCGGATATAGTAGGGTGAGGCGATCACCGCGCCTATCAGAATCGCAAGAACAGCATATTTGAGCGTCCAAAGCTTCTGGACCTGTCCGCCGAAATATTGCGAGATGGCCGCACAACAGACGAGCACTGGGACGGCTGCTAAACCCGTGTATTTGGTGGCCATGCCAAGGCCACAAAAGAGCCCGAATAGGATGAATCCGCTCTGGCCCACGGCCTCGAAACCCACGCGTGCCGCAGCCAGAATGAACGCTGCATACAGCACGTCGATGAAGCCCGAATGAGCGCCTATGTAGACAGCCGGCATGCTCGCGGTGAATGCAACCGCCCACCAACTTCCCCGTTCATCGAGACCTGCAGCCCTCGCCAGCGAATATGCTACGACGAAGAAACAGGCAAGAGTCAGAAGTGCGGAGAAGCTTGGCGCTCGCTGTCCGCCCAGGGCGTAAAGGGCGCCGAAGAGAACTTCGCTTGTTGCCGGGTAGGCTGTGGTGCTCACCTCTGGCAAAGGTCTGATCAATCCATCTTGAAGCCAGACCTTTGGACCGAGAAGATGATAGGCGATCGCATCGTTCCCCGTATGTCCGGTGATTTCCGCGAGCCCGGCTACCGCGGTAGTGAGCAGGACCAAAACGATTACGGCCGCAGGTAACGCACCGACTTGCATTTTCCAAACGGTGGGTTGGTCGAGCAGTAGCCGGCGAATGGGCCGAATCGAGAGAAATACAAATAAAGCTACTGTGCCAAGGATTGTGGCTCTTGTGAAAGCAAGCTGACCGATCAAAAAGAGCACGAGAGAAAGAATGCCAAGGCCGCCAAGCAAAGTGAATGCGAGCCTCTCGATGGCCGAAAACGATGGAGGAAACAGGTGTGGGATCCAGAAGCCTGCCCCAAATGCGGCCAACGCAAGAATGGTAACCGCAAATAAAGCGCCTACAATCAGCAGTAACATAGTTCAGTGAATCCCCAAGGCTTGCAGCAGGTGTTTGCCCGTATTCGAGCCGATCACGCGGATGGCGATGAACAAGAGCAGCACGCTCGCGACCCACAAATCGATGATTATCGGCCAAAGGTTGCGCCAGAGAGTTCTAATGGTTGGCTTCACTGTGCGCGCAGGATCCGAGATAATCCGGGATTTCCATTTTGACTTCCCGGCCGACCCATAACGTACACCCGCCCCCCGTCAGTATGCAATCCTCCAATAATGGCAGCTCAGCCGAGGCATCTTCACCGTCTGCTTGCCTTCTTTGATCCATTGCTCCGCCGTGCCTCGTTTGTTGATGCCACAGCGGATCGCCGGGCACCATCACAGGGGACACGCGTATAGCGGACCCGGTCCGAATTCGGCGACGAGCGAGAAACCGGACTGAACTCGCGCCGGCCGCTGGAACAGCCCGGCAGCCAAAGTAGAGAGAGCGTTGTGCGGATAGACGGTAAGATGTACATTACTGATCGACTGATCGTCAAAAAAAAAAACGGAAATTCGGTTGATGTCCATTAGAGGTCGGTGCGGGAGAGACATTGCGCTGCTTGATTTTGCGCGTAACGGAGCGCGGATCGTTTGACAGTAATTCCTTCAAGGTGGTTCCATGCGTACGGCAAGCGCTTACAATGAGGCCACAAAGTTCACCTATGAACTCAGGGAGAGCCGACTCAAGAAGTGCTGCAAAATCGTGGAATCGCTACCCGTTGGGCGACTACTCGATATCGGTTGCTCCACCGGCGATTGGGCAGCGTATTGGCGGGATAAGGGCTGGCAATCCGCTGGTGTCGATATCGACAGGGAGCACGCACAACTCGCTCGAAGTCGCGGGATCGACGTTAAGTGCTGTGACCTCAACCACGATCAGCTACCGTTTGAAAAACAGAGCTTCGATCTGATTTTTGCGGGAGAGGTTATAGAGCATCTGATTGATACCGATGGGTTTATTTCAGAGGTCTATCGCTGCTTACGCCCGAGCGGCCACGTGCTCCTCACGACTCCTAACCTGGTTTCATTCGAGAATCGCTTGCGCATCCTGCTTGGACTCTACCCTGCTTGGGTAAACTATAACCTTTCCGGTAGCGGGCATGTGCGCGCCTACACTCCGAGGGTCCTGAGAAAACAACTGCGGGATCATGGATTTCAAGTACTCATTCACAAGGGGAATTGGGTACCCTTCATACCCCAACGCTTCCTGACAGATATTGACCTGCCAGCACTCGCCGTAACCGGAGATTTATTACCCAATCTGGCCATGGATATCATCATGCTCGCACGGCGTGAATAGCGAGTTCATTGCGCCGGCGCCCATTGAACGGACGGATGATGTAAAAGCTCTGAGTCTTATAATTAGGGTGTGACGTAGCGCGTCAGGACAATCCCGGATTACAAGCGCGACGCTCAATCGCGGAGTACCGTCATTGTTATTATGCTCGGCGATTGGCGCCGACCTCTTCCTGAATGTCGGTAGTTCGAGGCCGAAACGCCGGATCGTGAAAAAACCCCTCGCCCGGTCGACTGGAGCTCCACACCCGATTGGAACGCCGGAACTGAAGAGCGTATGGCAACCGGTTAATGCTCAACCAAAGCGATTTAAGGTCAAGAAAAGCGAGCTTGAATCGGAGCTTAATCGAGTTTCTCAGGAATCGATCAAATCTAGCCAGCACAGCGAGCAAGACGGATCTCCACCGAAAGTACTTCGCGGCCACTATAATGCAGTTCGAAGAGGCCGATACATAGCGCCTGCTGCCCACAGTGGTTCTCACGGCGGAGAGGACCTTCGCATTCGACATTCCCACCGCATGGAAAGCTCTTGCCTCCGGCACCGTTACGCAACGCCAGCCCCTCTGCCATGCGCGGATACACAAATCCACATCCTCGTAGTCAAGAAAGAATGACGCGTCCCAACCACCAATCTCTTCGTATACGGAGCGGTCGATCATCATCGCACCTGCGCAAGCCATTGCGGTCAGCTCGCCGCCCGGGATGCGAGGCGACTGTTCAAAGCTCCAGGTTGGCAGCACCGAACGGGGATCCCAATTGCGCACCAATTGCGTGCCCATGTGAATTACCTGCGCCCCCTGATAATCCCACTGCCAAGGATCGGCAATTCCGATTCGGCGCTCTCGCGATATCTGTTTCTCGAGGTTGTGGAGGCAGTCGGGATCGAACCACATGTCTTCGTTGCAAAAGAACAGATTCTCACACGCTGCTTTCGGGACTCCAGAAGCGTAACCAGCCACTAGACCCAGCTCAGGAGGCGCTTGTACAACGATAACGCCCGGCTCCTGGCTCAGAAGTTCCAATGATCCGTCCGTGCTGTGGCGATCGACAACGATGATTTCGAGAGTCACGCCGCGCTGGGCGCGCAGTGAACTGAGCAGTCTTGGAAGGAACCGCTCACCGTTGAAGTTACTCGCAATTACAGAGACTGACATTGTGAAACAGCATTGTACTCATCCTTGGTTACGTGGACCAGGATGCAGGCAGCATTTTTCGAACTTCGATGTTGGGGAATGTTAAGGGCTCCAATTTTGGAGAGTTCCTGACCCATGCGGCCATGCGCTTCAGTCCTTCTTCGAGGCCTACGGACTGTGTCTGACCGAAAACACGTTTCACGCGCGAGTGGTCGGAAAACGCATGAGTCACCTCGTTACGTGCGTCGAGGTGCAAGACCTTGCAGGGTTTCTCCATAGCCCTTGCCACGCATTCGGCGAGACGAAGTACAGTGCAGGGTTCTTCCGCTCCGAGATTGAACACGACATTCCGCGCCTCCTTGACCAGAGGTGACCTCGCGATCACCGGCGCGACGTCATCGATGTAGGAAAATGCGCGCGTCTGAAGGCCATCTCCGAAAATCGTCATGGGCTCGTTCCGCAACAATTGGCTCATAAAGATTCCTATGACGTTGCGATAACGGTCCGCGATGTTTTGCCTGGAACCGTAGACGTTGTGCGGGCGAAAAATGATGTACTCCATCCCGAACATTTCGTGCGCTGCCTTTAGATCCAGCTCGACGGCGAGCTTGGATATCCCGTACGGATCCTCTGGGCTCGGAGTCAGGTCTTCCGTCATGGGCAATTGGTTCTTCCCGTAGACGGCGATCGACGATGTGAAAACAAAGGTCTTGACCTCATGGATCAAGCTCTGATTGATGAGATTGACGCTCGCACCCAAGTTGGTCTCATAGTTGTAGCGGCGGATAAAGTGCGAGAGCCCTTCCGCCGCATAGGCGGCGATGTGGTACACATGGTCGATGGGACCGTTGTTCCATAACTGCTCTACGAAATCCTCGCACCGAAGATCACCCTGAACCCAACTCGCTCCCGGCAAAACGTTTTCACGGTAACCGCCGGAGAGATCATCGGTCGCTATCACGTCGAAGCCCAATCTCAGGCAATGCTCCGCGACGTGGGATCCGATAAATCCGGCGGCACCAGTAACAAGAACCCGGTCTCTAGGCATTATTATTACCGGACTGGCCCGTACCCGGCGGCTTTAGACAGGCCTTTGTTGAGAGATGGGAAGAGAGCGTACTTTGATGATCGAAGAGTATTGCTCGGCCGGGCATTCTTCTCTGAGGGATTACGACCATGAAGGCCTATCCTCATACCCTCCCGTCAATTCTAAAAGACCCCGAGCATGATCATTCTAGCAGATTTGGTTCTTTTTGCCAGACGGGGAGATTTGAGAAATCCCAGTGTAAGGGTCTTGCGGAATGCATCCTACGAGCAGATGCCGAGGATCAACTGTTGAGCCAATTCCAACTCTGCCGAGAAGTTCCGGTCAGCGATTCTTGAAGTTGCTGCCGGCCAGGCGTATTTTTGGAGGATGATTTGGATGGGGTACCCCCACAACTAGAAGAGCCGATGGCGCGGGCGAATTGGTTTCATCGATATTTTGAGATTGCCGAGTTAATAGATGTGAGTATCACTACTTCAGTTATCATAACCGCCTATAATTACGCCCGATTTCTCCCACGCTGCTTGGAGAGCGTTCTCGGGCAATCTCAGCCGGCCGATGAGATTATTGTCGTCGATGATGGCTCAACCGATCAGACACCGGAGGTCGTGTCTGCATTTCCAGCGGTGCGCTACATACGGCAGAACAACGCCGGGAAGGCCGCAGCATTTAACCGTGGCTTTGACGCTTCGAAAGGAGATCTGATCTGTCATCTGGATTCGGATGACTATTGGCTGCCCGAAAAGCTTAAACGCGTTACTGAACTCCTATCGCGATCTGAGGCGGGCGGTCTCACTCATGATTCATTTATTGTGGATCAGGACAACAATTACCTGTACGGAAGCGAACTAGCAACAGAGCATAATCTAGTGACCCGCCGCTTTTCATTTTGGGACGCTCTGGTCATGAGTTTTGTCTATCGTCCCGGAAACACAATCGCAGACAGCCTCGGAGTTGCCAACACCATCTGCGTCTGGAAGGAGGCTGTCGCGGATATCTTCCCTTTGCCGGCAGAACTTGGGCTTGGAGTTGATGGTGCGCTGCTGTTCGGTGCAGCTCGTCGTGGGTTGGTCTATCTTCCTGAAAAACTTTCCATGTACTGCCATCACGGCAAGAACTTTTTCGTAGGTAACGCGGGAAGTTACGAATCTCAGCGCCAGCTTTTCAAGTGGGTGCCGGGAATCCCTGGTGCTACGTCGCGTGAGGTCAAGAGCCTCGCGCAGGCCTTACTTTGTGAAACGGAGGTTCAATCTGCACTGCGCAGAAATAAGGAGCCGCTTAGAACTGCTTGCAAAGCTGCCATGCTTAACATGAAGCTGTTCCAGCTAGGGCTCGTTCCGCATTGGAAGCACTTAGCCACGCCGATAGGTTGCTTACTTCGATGGGAACGAATACGGAATGTATTGTTCCATACTTCATGACCGTTGCAGTCTTGGTTTGGCTGAGGTCGTTTACTTCCGAGATCAACTGTCCGCCCAAACAACGCATTTGTTTGGATGGGCATTATCCACGCTTTGGATGTCTCAAACGTTATCGTACATACCTGATAAGTTCTGGGCGCTCCATCTTCAGCGCCTGAGCCAGGCCACCGCGAGGTTGTTGGGATTCGATCCCGCAATGGCAGAGGGGGATTGGCGCGGAGCGCCCCTGGAAGCGACCAAAGTGCCCCAGGTGGCCCGAATGGTTGGAGGGGCCAACTTGCAAGTCACCGGGACGCACACCCCATGGTGTGGTGTCGGGAAAGAAAATCGGACCGTGGGGCATGATTGCCGTGGCGCAATCAATCCAAAAAACACCAGTCTCTTGACCGTCAGCAGGCTGGATAAGCCTCAGCGCCAGATTGCTTTGCTCGGTCATCGAGATGAACCATTTGACCGAATGTTGAAGGAGAAAGATCGTGAAAGCTGCTCGGGCGGGTGCGCTTCGTCCGTTACGGATTAGGGGTGAAGGTACCGCTGTGGTGCCAGAGGAATCTGAGGCATGGCAAGAACGCCGTCGTTGAACGGAGAACACTCATATCCGAGACCCACCAGCAATGCAAACACGTCTTCCGGTTTGCGATGTTCACGAGCCAAACACACTGCGTTTAGTTCGGCAACAATTATTGGTCGAAAGCGGGACAGCATTTCCTGCGCTCCGCGAAGCGCGTGGAACTCTCCCCCTTCAATGTCCATTTTCACAAAGTCGACACGATTGATGGCATGGTCGCGTGCCCAGTCATCCAGACGGATGACATCGACATCGGCTCGGCGTCTGAGATCATCACTAATTAGCAGCGATGCCCAGCCCGCTTCTGATTCATTGAAGTAAATCGTGGCCTTCCCTGGGACCTCCCCAACGGCACAAGGGTAGAGATGAGCCCAGCGAAATGCGCTCAGATTTTGCCGCAAGCGAGAAACGTTCTGCGGCATAGGCTCAAAGGCGTGAACTTGACCCGTATTGCCAACCAGACCAGAGGCGAGCGCCGAAAGGTAACCGATATTGGCGCCCACGTCGATTACAGTCATCCCGGATTTGAGCGTCCTTTTCATCAACTGGACGAGTTCGCGTTCGTATGCTCCAGCCCACATCCATCTTTCGATTCTTTGATTTGTCCTCAGAGACACGGTAATTCCCGGCAGAGGATGACATTCGAGTTCTCGGGCTCGCACGTGACGAAATATGGCTTCCACGAGCCTTACCTTCCCACGAATCGGAAGCGGTTCGATAGTTCTTTGGAGGATATTCAGAAAACGCACGGCTAACTATCGCATGTCCTTGCTATGTAGGGATATGGTTTAAGTCATTCTACCGCATGGAAAGCGGATAAATGACGGCAGTTAGGCAAGAAATGTTGACCGCGGTTAAGCGCACGACACAAGATATTCTATGATGACAAGTACGATTGCCTCCTTGGCCGGCGCGATCTATCCGACTGACGCAGTCGAGGACCATTGCGCGTGGCTAGGTTCAGTGCCCGGGCGCAGGGCGGGGTACGCGATTTCGTGCGCGCGGTTGGTGATGCCGTGCGACGGCGAATGCAGTCCTCGAGCCCGTCGGACAATAGCAACGCTGTAGCCCAAACCGCCGAGGTGGCGGATAAGCTGAAAGAAGATCTTAGTCAGATGAAATTATGAAATGGCTTTTCCTCAATGCGAAGCAGCGTCTGCAGCGCATCGTTACAAACCCAGGCTATGCTGCCAAAACTGTGTTGCGTGAGGTCACTTGGGCTGATGAGCGGTTCCTTGCCCAGATTACTGGCGAACGGATATCGCGGATTCGCCAATTTATTGACGAACCAGCACACACACACGAATTCTTGCGTCACGTTTCCGAGTGCGAGAAAATTCTCCGCACAGCCAGGTTTGAAAGCGCGAATGTCTACGCCAAGAAGGTTCTGATTCAGTATGCGATTGTGCGGGCACTGCGACCAGAGACCATTGTGGAGACCGGTGTAGCCAATGGCGTCTCGTCAGCGCACATGTTGCTTGCCCTGCACAAGAATCGTCAGGGCACTCTGCACTCCATTGAGATCGGCGACTCTACATACCTGCCGACAGGCCGCGAACCTGGATGGGTCGTGCCGGATTGGTTGCGGGGGCGCTGGAAATTCCATTTAGGGGATGCAAGACAATTCCTCCCGCAGTTAGTGCGCGATTTACCTTCCCTAGATTTGTTTACTCACGACAGCTTACATACGTATGAGCATATGAAATTTGAGTTTGAACAAGCTTATCCTTTCCTTCGGCCAGGCGGCATCTTGATCGCGGACGACGCCCTGTGGAATGACGCGTTCCGGGATTTTGTTAGCACCAACATGGCGCCAAACGCGCAAATTCTTCATGGCGTAGGGGTCTTGTGCAAAGGGAAGCAGTGATAATTGCGATCTAATCGCATCCGTTCGCGCAGGCACCGACCTCATAGCTCCGGTGAATCCTGTTTCATGTTTTCCTGCGCCGATGTTCCCGCTCTAACCGATTCCGGATCCGGCCGCGAAGCCGCCACTGAATCGGCGCCCGCTTTGCCTGCCGCCGCAGACCGCTGCGGCTCGCCAGGCGAGCCTTCGCTTCGTTCCGAGGCAGCCAACCCCCATGAGAAAGAGCAACACCAAAGAATTCCCGCTCGTCTCTGCCTTCTGCTTTCTTGTCCTACTGCTTTCTGATTAAGCGTACTAGACTTGGCTCAAAGATTTCGGCACGGAGGGTAGCGACAGGTATGTCCCGCTTCAAATCTCGGGTTCCTGCCAAGGCGCTGCGGCCGCAGGCGAACCTAGAATATCCAATAGCTTGCGATTCGGTGCCTCAATCCTCACACTATGTGCGCATGACTTTACGACTCTCCCTGATAAGACATGCCTGAACCTCGATACCGGACTCTCATCATTTGTTCACATCCTGCGCAGTACATGTCCCCTCTTCTTCGGCGGATGGCACAACATCCCCGGATCGATCTGCAGGTCGCCTACTGTCGCCTACGAGGAACTCACTCGGCTTACGATCCAGATTTTGCAACAGACGTTCAGTGGGATGTTCCTCTGCTGGACGGCTACAATTGGGTGGAGATTCCTAACGTTGGTACGGGCGCCGAGTCGTTTCTCGGCCTCTGCAATCCCGGTCTGTGGCGACTCATTCGGCGGGGCAGCTTTGACGCGGTGTTCTGCCACACCGGTTACCTAAAGGCCTCCTTCTGGATAGCCTTTCTGGCCTCTCGCCTCGGCGGCTGCGTCTTTCTCTTTGGAACCGATGCCATTAGCCTGGCGCCACGTGATTCCCAGTCCTGGAAAATTACTTTGAAGAAGCTTTTCTGGCCTCGACTTTTCTCTTTGGCGGATCAAATCATTGTGCCTTCTTCAAGGACCCGAGATCTTATGCGGTCACTCGGTTTCGCTGAGGACCGCATGACTTTAACCCCCTATTGTGTTGACAACGATTGGTGGGCCGCACAATCGGCACGAGTTGACCGTGCCGCTATGCGCTCCGCGTGGAGAGTCGAGCCAGACTCTTCCGTCGTCCTTTTCTGTGCCAAGCTGCAGCCGTGGAAGCGGCCAGGCGATCTTCTGGAAGCATTTGCCGCAACAGGAATCCCCCGTGCTGTCCTGGTTTTCGCAGGTGATGGACCGCTGCGACAAACGCTGTACCAAAGGGCTCTCGACTTGGGAATCGCGGATCGCGTACGCTTCCTGGGGTTTGTAAATCAATCGGCGTTGCCGGCAGTATACAAGGCAGCGGACTTGATGGTCTTACCTTCCGAGTACGAACCCTTTGCGGTCGTCGTAAATGAAGCCTCATGCTGCGGATGTCCCGTTGCCGCGAGCGACCGTGTTGGCGCCGCCCTTGACCTCATAGCTCCCGTAAATCCTGATTTCGTCTTTCCGTGCGGCGATGTTCCCGCTCTCACCTTACTACTACAAAAAGCGCTTTCCGATCCACTTGAATTGGCACGGCGCGGTCAGGGCTCTGCTCGAAGGATGCAGTCTTGGTCTGCCCGGGAGAATATTAGCGGAGTCTCGGAAGCCGTCGAGCGGGCTCTCTCACGAACCAGAGCAAAGCGAGCCGTTCCTTGAAAATTCGAGACAGTCCGGTTTTTTCAGGACCCACAGATTGCTCTCAAATGCTAAGATCAATCCGGCATGGTCAAGACAGATTCATCTGAGATCGCAACGGTTTCTCCCTTAAAGAGAGTGCGCCACCTTCCCCGGGCTTGCCCATGAAACTTGGTGCTTTGAGAGATCCCTTCGATTTTTTTCACAATAGCGGGCGCAACCTACTCACCGCGGTCCTCATCGCGCTAGCAGCCTACGCGTGTGCATACCTTGTCATCAAAGACGATCTTCTTACCTTGTACTATGTGGGACTGGCTGTCCTTGGCATCGTGGCACTAGTCGCAATACTTAAAAACTGGAGAGCAGGGGTGTACTACTTTGTAGCGTGGATCGCGGTCGAGGACTTAATCCGAAAATTTCTCGGTAATAACATGATCGTATACTTCGCAAAGGATTTCCTCGCTATTGCTCTGTATCTTTCTTTCTTCGTTGCGCGCAAGTCCACTTTGACTAAGCTTTGGAGACCCCCTTTTTTGATTACCTTCTTCGTTTTCTTCTGGTACTGCGTCATTCAGGCTTTCAATCCTGCGTCAACCAGCATCTTTTATGGGCTGATGGGATTGAAGCTCAGTTTCTTCTACGCGCCCCTTCTCCTCGTTGGCAATGCCCTCGTCGATTCGGAAAAGGAACTGCGCCGCTTTTTCTTCTTTAACTCCGTCCTTATTCTTGCGGTGGCGGGATTTGGAATCGCGCAGTCCATTATGGGACCTACTTTTCTAAACCCTGAGGTGATCCAGGAAGACATCCGCGGCTTAAGCACATTGTATCGCGTCTCCCCCATCACAGGTTTAATCGCTTACCGACCCACATCGTTCTTCGTCAGCGCCGGTCGGTTCCAGAATTTCCTGGTGGTCTCGTGGGTTCTGGCTTTGGGTTTTGGCGGGTTTCTCTTGATGCGCAGGCAGACTGGTCGCTTGCTCGGGTTCACAACGGTTGGCGTTGTCGCTGCGGCTGCTCTGATGGCGGCTTCGCGGGGCGTCTTCCTGTGGACTCTTGCAAGCGCCATGGTCCTTGCTCCTGCTGTCATCTGGGGTGCCTCCTGGGCCGGGGAGCAGCGAATCCGCATAATGCGAGCCATCCAGCGGGCGGCAGTTTTTGTTGCCATAACCTTAAGCATTCTTGTGTGTATATTCCCACGAGAAGTCGGTAGCAGGCTGGCGATCTACGCCGAAACGCTTTCCCCATACAGCCCCCAGAGTGAGCTCGGCCTCCGAACTCGGGACTATCCCCTGCAGAATTTCGTCGCAGCGTTTTACTACCCACGTTGGCCGTACGGCTATGGAATTGGAACCGCTTCTCTGGGCGTGCAGTACGTAGCTCGCATCATGCATGCTATGCCGATGAATATTGGTGTGGAAAACGGCTATGGCCAGCTGGTGATCGAGCTTGGGATTGTAGGCCTGCTCTTATGGATTTTACTGGCATATGCAATCACCCGTTCCGCGTGGCGAGCGGCCAAAAATCTGAAAGGAACGGTGTGGTTTCCGATTGGGTTTGCGATTTTCTTTTACGCCTTTCTGTTGGTCTTCCCAATGAGCTTTTACGGTTTCGTTGCTTACCAGGACTTCGTCATGAACGCCTATTTTTGGCTGACGCTTGGCATTCTGTTCCGGATTTCAGAAGTTACAGGAAATCTTCATACGGCGCAAGCATCTGCTTGAAACCGATAAGCAAACGGAGGCCTGCTTGCAGATTGTTGTCGTGTCGCCATTTTTGGATCGTCGACATGGCACAGAACTTTGCATCATCGAACAGATCGAAAGGCTGTCGTCGAAGTACGGCTGGGGCATCCATTTGTTTTCCCAGCACGTTGAAAACGTAAATGGTCTCCTCACGGAAGATCCGAAAAGTACAGCGACTGGGTTCATCCGCTTGTACAGAGTCTCTGACATTTCCGCTCCCCATCTTCTCAAATTCTTGTGGTGGTTTTTTGCGAATCGGGCCGCAAGGAAGAGCGCGCTAAAGCGTCTTGAAGACCGGCCCTTGCTTGTGTACTCGCCCGGAATCAACTGTCTGGATGCCAATGCCATTACGGTCCACATTGTTTTCCACGAATTCTATGCACGCGTCCGCCATGAACTCTCACTCCTCAAAGTGCCGATCAGCAGATGGCCTGTTACGCTTCACCGGAAACTGTACTACAAACTGATTATGGCCTTGGAACGCCGCATCTACACAGACCCGAAAGTTCGTTTGGCGGCTGTCTCGAAGCTCGTCTCCGCTCAACTCAAAGAACACTTTGGACGAACCGATACGGTGGTTATTCCCAATGCCGTCGACACCGTGATTTTTAACTCCGAGTCTCGCCTTGCCTGCAGGTCAGTTTCGCGCCAAAGCTTAAAGCTAGACGACAGTGACTTTGTGGTTTTGTTGATTGGCAACGATTGGAAGAAGAAAGGACTCGACCAATTGCTCCGGGCTTTGGCCATCATCGAGGTTCCGATCCAGCTCTTGGTCGTCGGAAAAGACGATCCGGGACTGTGCCGCTCTACCCTCCGGCAACTAAGTCTGGATGACCGCGTGCGTTTCTTGGCGCCCTCCGCCGATGTGCTTTCGTTCTATGCGGCCGCCGACGCCTATGTTGCGCCGTCTCTCGAAGACGCTTTCGGCTTGCCAATACTGGAAGCGATGGCTTGCGGCTTGCCGGTGATCGCGAGTGTCAAAGCAGGGGCGAGCGAAAACGTCCTTGATGGAACAACAGGATACCTCTTGCGAGATCCAATGAACCACGTCGAACTCGCTGAGCTCATTCGGCGACTTGCAATGGACAGGTCGGGGGCACAGAAGCTTGGCATTGCCGCTGCCCAGCACGTGCACGCCACGGTCAGCTGGGATCACAATGCCGCGGCGACCCGCAAGTTTTTGGAAAACGCGTTAGCTTCGAGGCGGATTTGAAACTCGGTGCTTTGACGCGGCTCGCCGATAAACCTGTGCATGCTCCTCTAACATCCGTGCGTATCCGAAAGTGCTGAGCGCCCGCACTCGGGACTTGCTCCCTAATGCTGCTATCCGTTCTGGGTGAGCGATTACAGCGGACATACAACCCGCCAGAGCTTCGGCGTCACCGGGAGGGCAGACGATTCCGGCGCTCCCGACAACTTCACCCAGACCCCCGATCGCCGAGGCAATCACGAGCCGACCCCGCATCATCTGTTCAATCGCAGCGAGTCCGGCAGTTTCTTCGCATACCGACGGCATTACTACGACGTCAACCTCCTGCAGCAAAGACGATAGCTGGGGACCTCGAAGAAAACCTGTGATGCGAACGCGCGTTCTCAGGCCCTGCCGTTCGATCTCCCCCTCGAGCTTCGACCGTTCCGGTCCATCACCGATTAACAACACGTCGAACTCGTGTCCCCCCTTCATCAACCGGGCGGCTGCGTCAAGCAGGACGGGAACGCCCTTCTCTGAAACTAATCTTCCCACGTACGCGAAGCACAGTCTCGTGGGGCAGGTTGAAACTGTTGAAACAACCGTCTCACTCTTAAGAACATCTTCGATCCCATAGTAAATTACTCTCGAGTTTGGCAAGGCATTGCGCTTCCGAACGTGCTCGGAAATGGCGATATTCTCAACCCCCTGGCACAGGGCATTCCGTACCTTCGTCAAGACCAGCCGACGGAGGCTCTTGAAAGACGAAGAAAGTTCGGAACGCTGACAGCGAAAACATTCACCAAGCCGGCCCGCTTGGAAGTGTCCCGGGCAAACGGCTCGGTCCGGCTCGTGCAACAAGCCTCCATTCAAGCAGATCGCCTGGTACCCGTGATGTTCAATAACTGTCGGTTTTCGAAAGATCCTCGCGAGCAACAAAGGCAGGAGAGCCGGACCCGCGAGATGAAGAACGTGAGATCTACACACTACGCCCAACAATTTCAATAAGCTGGGACTCCTGACGACAGGAAACGGCAGAGTCTGATCGTCGAATTCCCCTGCGGCCGTGTTCGTCACTACGACAGTCTCGAATTCGGGCGAGCCGTTGTCTCCCTTGCATTTGGAAAGTCCCCTCGCCAGTGCTTCGACACTGGTCTCTACTCCGCCGACACTTGGTGCAAAGTAGTGCGAGTAGATTACTATCTTCAGCATTAACTGGCCGCCTCTTCCAAGCTAGCAAGGCTGCCAGACCGATGCAACTCACGCCTTGGCTCGCTAACTATGAATCCAAGACAATTCGACTGACTGAAACCTCTGCCTCCTGAAAAGCTCTTGCCACTCGAAGGGTCTCTCCTCTTATGTGCCTGAATCCGCTAGGGTGCTGCCTGGACCACCTTAAGGCTCGCATTTTCATTGCGGCGTCGCGACCAACTTAGCGGGATATTCGCTGCGATTCCCGATGTACTCCGCTGAATATCCCTTTCTCCGAAGGCGTAAACCTTTCCGGAAGGTCCTACACGCAAACTGGCGAGTAGGGAGTAAATGCCGACACTTGCGCCGGCATCGTAGACTATCGCACCCTGAGTCGCGGCGCTAGCGAGGGCGTAGACAGGCTACCTCATCAGTGCCGACCCAGCAGGTGTTGAGACCCGCGCGAACGAACCGCGTCTTTCCACGGCGCTCACGCCTTGCAACGGCAGGAGGATTGCACGGTAGTTGTCAGTGTCGTCCTCAATGCTCGTGGAGCAGCGCCCATACGCATGCCGTGCCAAATCTTGTCGATCTTGTCTTGACTTTCTCACAATTGACTGATCACGCGACTCCGGCCGTCCTTGGCCGCTCTATCTTGCGTTAATTCAAATCATCGAAGCGCACAATGTTCGCCGGAACCCGCATGGTATTATTTCTTTTCCATGAAGGACACAGAAAAACGATTTCCTGTATGGCTCGAACCACTATTTTGCATCTGGGTGGTAGCCGCGCAGGTGTGGTACTACTTGCAATTCAAGGAACAATTCCGCTCGCTCTTTAATTCGATTTGGCGAAAGTCATGGCATTAGGCGCGTCGGTCGCGTCGCTCCTCGCTGTCGGAATGTTTGCACTTGTTTCCGCCGCCTTTGGGCATCGACTCTTGCGTTTAGCTCTTCTCCAATTCCACTCGGAAGCCGAACACCTTCTGTGCGCCATCGGTCTCGGAGTGATTTGCCTCAATGTCTTGTTTTTTTTGGCCCAGATCTCCACGCACATACCTTTCGGCATCTTCACGGCTCTTGCACTTGCGCTGTTTGTAGGGATGACAGAAATGCGACCCGTCCTCAAAAAGATCGGCCGAATACTCGGCAGGACTCTCAGTGAATCGATGTCTTACAAAGCCCTAGCGACCACCGTAATTTCTGTCCTATTCGTCGAGGGGCTGGCCGCTATGGCCCCCATCTCCGGGTCCGATGCACTCCACTATCACTTCACGGCGCCAGAATTGACTTTGCGGTTCGGTTTTCATCCAAACTTTTTTCTTTCTACCAGTTTCCTCTGCGGCCAGTCCCACCTCCTGATACTTGCGGGTCTCGCCCTTGGGGGCGTCCGGCTGGCAAGCGGCCTAATATTTCTTGGAGGTGCGCTGGCGGCCGCGGCGTGTGGTTGTCTTGCGCGACGATGGACCAACAATCGATGGGCATGCGTCGCAGCGCTCCTGTTTTTATTGACGCCAGTCGTGTTTTGGCAGATTTCAATGGCGGGCGCACCGGATGTCTGGATGGCCTTCTTCGCAGCCCTAGGTATCCTGATCATTTCGAGCTACGGCGAACTACCCACTCGATCTCATGCAGTTCTTGCAGGTGTTTTTGCTGGTGCCATCGCTGGTGCTAAATACACGGGCTGCTTTGTGGCAGTCAGCATGGCTGTGGCCTATCTCTGGGAAACTTCTTCGCGAAGAAATGTAGTTGCCTTCACGGCTGGAGTTTTGGGCTCAGGCGTTTGGCCCTATGCTCGTAACCTCGCGTGGACCGGAGACCCCCTATTCCCAATTTTACTAAAGTGGATTTCCCCAGATAAAATCAATAGCTACACTTTAGCTGCGTACCTAGCGGATACTGGTGCAGCAAAACCGAAGAGTCTGTGGCAGCTCATCCGATTCCCGTTATTTGCCGGAATCGATCCGATCCATACCGGTTTTTGGGATTACTTCGGGCCTGTCATATTCGTTACGGCACCGCTACTTTTCCTGGTGATACGAAACACACCCACTTGGCGCGCGGCGATGACCGTGTGGATTCTGAGCGCACTCGGGATTGGAGTTTCGTCCGGCAGTACCAGATATTTGCTTCCGATTCTACCGATCTCGATTGCGACAACATTAGCAGGTGTAGCGTATCTTAGAATCTTACAGTGGCGAGTGGTGTATTACATGCTAATGGTAACGCTAGGCAGTTTTCTCACCTTCGGAGCAGCGAGCTTGCTCGTCTACGACCGTCCGGCGTTGTCCGTTGCAACGGGCGCCTTGTCAAAAGAAGAGTATCTGCGCATGCGCGTGCCAGAATACGAAGAGGCGGAGTTCATTAACCGAACTCTTTCAGGGGCGGGCACATCAGGTAAGACACTAGTCTTCATGCGCCATGTGTTCTATTTGCGCGTTCCATTCTTGTATGGTGATCCGGCCGCGAGCTGGGGCATCGACCCTTCCATATTGCAGACCCCGGAAGAGTGGCTGGCCCTATTTCACGCGCAAAGTATCAGATGGGTAGTGCGCTCACCAAACTACCCTGTGGCAGTGGCCGCTCCCCTCTTTCAATTAGAGGCATCGGGAAAGCTGTTGCCGATTGCCCGGACGGAAGTTGCTGACTTCCAGGGGATGAAGATAACCGGCCAACGGCAAATCGTCCCGGTAACAATTCTTCGTGTGAATCCGTAGCAGGGTGACGCGCGAGTCTTCCAGGAGGACACATTCGATTTTCTCTCGTCGCAGACATATAAAGTGAGAGCAACGTCAGGTGTTGAGAACGGTCTACACCGCAGCCGGGCGTCCATGCTCCAAGATAGTATTAATCGCGGGCAGTGTCATGCCAGTGGCAAGGACGCAGTTGTCCGCGAACCACCGAAAACGCAGACTCGATCGGGTTGGTGCGACGCAGGCTCCGGCACAGCTCCCGGGAGCACATTCAGCCGACGCGGTTTGTCGAAATGTGAAACGCTGGCAGCCCGGAGATCAACTCGAACGCTGGGTCAGTTCCGCCTTGCTGCCAGCAGAGCAACAGTTCCGTCGAATTGTGGGTTATCGTACACTGCTTGTCTTCCTGAGCATTCTTGATGCCCGAGGAATCTGTTGCAGGCTGGGGTGAGCGCAGCCTAAAACCGACATCCTCGGGAGGTTATTCGCGCAATTATGAATAAGCTTCGTATTTTTGTCTGGTTGATGGCCACTTGTGCAATCATTGTTCGCTTGGGGCTGGTGGTTTGGGCCGGAAACGCACTGGAGACCCCGCTAACGGGGGGCAGCGACACTCTCGCATATCAAGCCTTGGCCGACAGCCTCGTCAATCACCGTGGGCTTTCCTATGCGGGAATGCCTACAGCACTTCGGCCCCCTTTATATCCGCTGTTTTTGGTTCTTGGCCAATTGATCGCGGGTGGACACTACCGCATTTTCATAAGGCTGCTCCAGTTTGCGGTTGGCATTTTGTCGGCAATCGTTTACGCCAGAATTTCGCAGAAGTTGGGCGGCTCGGCAGCGATTGCATTCGCGGCGGGACTTACAGCCCCCACGCTAATCTTTTTCTCGGCGGAAATATTGAGCGAAACACTAGCAGCCCTGATTGTCGCCGCTTTCTTTTACGTGGTTGTCACGGCATCTAGCCCTATCTGGGCCGGGGTGGTTATCGGCTTGGGGATGCTCGAGCGGTTTAACCTAGCCACGCTTGCCGTGGCGTACCTGGTTTACCAATTTTGTGCGAAGAAGCCTTCCCTTGCTGCACGACATGTGGCACTGGCGGGCTTGGTCGCGGTAGCCATCGTGAGCCCTTGGTTTATGCGTAACCTTATGGTCTTCCACGGTCACGTGCTGTATTCCACCCACACAGGCACGAATGTACTTCAGGGACTTATTACGCCTGACGGGAGAACTCAAAGCGGCGATACCGATAAACTTAAAGCCGCCGCTGGATGGACGATTTCCGACATAGAAACCAATTCGCTTGGCCGAACCGCTTTTCCACCTGAGCCACAGCTGGACCACATGGCTGCGAATGCGGCCCTTGCCCAATTGGGCCACGTAAATCCTTTCGCGCTGACAGCCCGGAAGCTATTCTACTTTTGGCTGAGCTTCGACCAGTTGTTTCGGACACCAGACTTGGCGCGCGATAAGCGCCTCGTACGGCTGCTGGGAATTCTCGTATACTGGTTCTTACTTGCGACTGGCATCGTGGGTTGGCACAAAGTCAGATTACAGAATCCAGATGCGGCTCTGCTATTCGCCGTGTACGCGTTGGTTGTGACTGCCATGCATCTTCCGTTTGTAATGAGTACGCGTATCCGCGCACCGCTTATAGAACCAGCGCTGGTTATCCTTGGCGGAGTGGCTGTTGCAGCGATTGCGGGGCCGCCTAAATCAGGCCGAAAAGTGAAGGCCGGAGGATGTCAGGAAGGTTACTCGCAATTTGACCGCGGACGGCAATAGCCGCATCGCTTCTTTCGCCGCGACTGTTGAAGAACCGTTTCGTAAACCTCAAAGAACGCGCGCTTCCTGACGGGCGTCCTCGATTTCCGCGGCTCACCGGTCAGAATTGTCGGAACCGACAGTACATCGTAAGGAGTGCGTCAATCTTGTCTCGGCCCAGTTAAGAAAGCCCTCGACTGCCGGTACCCTTCTAAGAGGGAGTGGCCCACTCGTCCCTGATTTTCAGCGTAAGACTTCGTTCTATGGATTGGCTTGGAAACGCTCATCATGACATAGCGCTGCCATACCAAAGTGGTTAATTACGGGAGTCTGGATACACTCTTTCGATGTAATTTGTTGGCGCGTGACGGAATCCGACTAACTAACGCAGCGCCTGCTTCAGATCCGCAATCAAATCCGCAGAATCCTCGAGGCCAATCGAGACACGCACGGTGCCGGGACTGACGCCCGCACGGCGCAGCTCTTCGTTGCTCATGTTGTAGTGCGAGCTGTAGATCGGAAGAATCACCAGCGACTCGACGCCGCCGAGGCTCGCCGCTAGAAGAAAGAGGCGCACACGGTCGCAGAAGCGCCGAGCGGCAGGTAACCCACCCTTCAGATCGAACGCCAGCATCGAACCGAACCCGCGCATCTGTTTTTTGGCGAGCTGGTGATCGGCGTGCGACTTGAGACCGGGATAGTGGACGCGCGCGACCTTGGGATGCCTTTCGAGGAATTTGGCGACGGCGATGGCATTTTTGCACTGGCGTTCGACGCGAACGCCAAGGGTCTTGATGCCGCGGATGAGGAGATACGCGGCGCCGGGATCCATCGAGCCACCGAGGTAGATGATCATGTGGCGGACGCGGTCCATCCAATGGGTGTTGCCGACGGCGACGCCAGCGATGATGTCGGAATGTCCAGCGAGCGCTTTGGTGGCGCTGTGAACGACCATGTCATAGCCGAGAGCGATAGGATTCTGAAGGACCGGCGTGGCAAAAGTGTTGTCGATGATGGAGACGAGTTTGTGTTTCTTAGCGAAAGCCACGGCTTTGTGGATGTCCACGAGGCGAAGGGTAGGATTCGTGGGAGTTTCGACATAGAGAACCTTTGTGCGCGAGTTGACGAGATTTTCGATCCCGGCAAGATTGGTGCCGACCTGGCGGACCGTGAAGCCCATGTTGGGAAAAACGTCGCGCATGAGGCGATACGTGCCGCCGTAGGTTTGCGCGGTGGTGATGACTTCGTCGCCGGCTTTGAGGGCGGACAGGAGCGCGGAAGAGATGGCGGCCATGCCGGAG
>Ga0307479_10000840_pt1 | contig 27787 bp, 16 predicted proteins | sample atmos_gasesECM4C_FD_203743 | JGI IMG/M metagenome (GOLD analysis project Ga0307479, IMG submission 203743) | Hardwood forest soil microbial communities from Morgan-Monroe State Forest, Indiana, United States - atmos_gasesECM4C_515 | ecosystem: Environmental > Terrestrial > Soil > Temperate... | reverse complement strand
CTCGATCGTCAGGTGCAGCACCATCTGCCCTTTCAAAGTGGGATTATTCCGAAGTTCCCGGTTGTACAGTCGGTAGAACGCCGCCTTGTAGCGGTCGAACACGATCTGTATTTCTTCGTCGGTGCGGGCAGGGCCCGGCCCGCCGCGCGCCTTCGGCCGGTCTGTGCCCCCGCCGATCGAAGCGATCGGGCTGGTAGCGCGGCCTATCGACACGCCTGCGCCCCCACGGCCGATGCCACCGCCTCCACCTCCGCCTCCGCCTCCCACGCTGCGGTTCAACGAGGCGACATTGATGCCACCGCTCGATCCCGGCGTATTGGTCGTCAACACGTAACGTGACGATGATCTGCCCACGTCATCGGCGGCACCGTAACGCGCATCGGCTCCAAGCCGCGGCGCGATTTGATCTTGTGCGAGGCTCGCAAACTGTTCTTTAAATGCAAGGATGCCAGCCTTTCCCACCTTCTGTTGTTGCTGCTCAGCAGCGTCAGGACCTGGTGGGAGTTCCGGTCTCGCGGGCAAATCTGGACCTACTGTGGCGTTCCGTTTCGGGATTAACGCAGGCGCCGGCGTCGATGACGCCGCAGTTTTCTCCCTCGACAGAGGAAGCGGCACGGCGGGCGTGGGGACCGCGATCTTCGGTGCACGATAAAAGACGATGTCGAGTTCTTTCCTGGGGGGCGTGCTAGGAAGCAGCATTTTCGCCGGCACGAGCAGCAGCAAGACCAGCACCAAGGAATGGATCGCTAAGCTCGTCAGCATGCTCCGGGTGGACGGAGCCCCGGATGTTTTCAATTTGCTCCTTGCGGTTTCCATGGCTTGTCACCAAGCAACAACTTCAATGGCTCGTAATAAATTCGATCTTCAAATCCGCGACGTTCGCCTTCGCGAGATCGACGATGCGCAGAACTCCCTCGTAGTTCAACCGGTCGTCGGCGTCCAGGAACAGCACCCGCTTTTCCGGGGGCTGACTGCCCAGAATCTCCGCGACGCGCACGGGCAACTCGGCTGCCGGGATCTTTTGATTGGCCAGAATGACTTGGCAGTCCGCCGGGAGCCCCTCGCCTGCTGGCGGCTGGAGAATGCGGCAGGTGCTGGGCGCGATGCTCAGGATCAGCCGCGATTCTGCGGCCTGCGCGGGCACGGCCTGGGCGGAGGTTCGAGGTATGTTGACGTCGTAGCCCTGCATGAGGAGCGGGACAACGACCATAAAGATGATCAGCAGCACGAGCACCACGTCGACGAGCGGCGTGATGTTGATCTCGGACTGCAGACCGGAATCGGAATCGTCTCTATTGATCTGCATGATGTTGATCTCTCCGACCCTCGGTACCGGCGCGCTTAGCGATCAGACCCACCCCGCGGAAACCTGCCTGATCGAGCGCGAGCATGGCCTCCCGGACCTCGCCGAACTTGAGCTTTGCGTCGCCTCGGACCACGACCTTGGGGTCTTGCTCGGTACCAACAGCGGCTCGGAGGGCTTCGCCGAAATGCTCGCGTGTGACCCGCTGATCGTTGATCCACAGCCAGCCTGCGTCGTCGATAGAGACTAATATCCGGCCTCTCTCATCTCCCTGGTCGCTCGGCTTTGCAGTGTTGGGTAGGTTGACGTCTGGTCCTTTGCGCATCTGCGGCGCCATCACCATGAAGATGATCAGCAGCACGAGCACCACGTCGACGAGCGGCGTGATGTTGATGGCCGCCTGCATCTTGGTCGGCTCACCGAGTCGCATGCGCTACCTCCGACTCTTCCATCTCGGGCACCCTGAGCTCCGGCACTTTGAACAAGCGATTTACGAGCTGGGACGATGCCCGGTTCATCTCAACGTGGAGATTCTCAACCTTGCCGGTGAAGTGGTTGAATGCGACGACGGCCGGGATCGCGACGAATATGCCCAAGGCTGTCGAGACCAGGGCCTCAGCAATACCGCCCGAGACCACACTCATCCCGCCGGACCCCGTGGCCGCGATGCTCCGGAAAGCGTTGATGATTCCGATCACGGTCCCGAACAGGCCGATAAAAGGCGCCGTGGAACCGATGGTGGCCAGGAACCCAAGACCCCATCTCAACTGGATCAGCGTCTCAGACATGGTGTCCCTGACTGCGCTCTGGACGAGCTCGAGCAAGGCCCCCGGATCGCGTCCGGTCTGGTGCAGGCTGTCGTACTCGAGTATGCCCGCCGAGACAACTTGCGCCACGTGCGATTTCTCGTGCAGAGGCAAAGCGCCGATCAGTTCCTGGACCTCTCCCCCGCGGAGGAAATCCTTGAAGACGGGCTTGAACATCTGCGACTGGCGCATCGCCGTGCGGAAACGTCGGTGCTTCTCGACGATCACGGTCAGTGAGAAAAAGGACAGCGCGACGAGGCAACACATCACCGCGCCTCCGAATAGTCCGACGTTCCCCAGTAGCTCCCTGAAGGTCATGGTTTCCTCCTGTGACAGTAGTTCTTGGCTTCAACTTAGTGTTGAGCAGACAGATGGCGGCAGCAGTAGTGTTGAGCAGACTGTTGGCGGCAACAAGAGCACGCGGGTGCTGGTACCCCTCTGAACAGGTGCTGCTACCTTTGTGCAAAACGCACTTACCGCTCGAGGGAGAAGGCAGCCACGAAGAGCCGAATAGCGAGGAGAACAGCGGTACCAGCAATCATTGCCGGAGCCTTCCCGAGGCGAACCTAGTACGTGCTGCGGGTCGTCTCGAATTCCAAAAGACCATGTTCTATTGGAGATTGAGGCGCAGCTGGGATAGTCCCAAAACTTGGAAATCCTGCCTTTCGCACGAAAGTAGCAGCACGCGGCAGCGGGGTATCAGCACCCGCGTACTCTTGTTGCCGCCAACAGTCTGCTCAACACTACTGTTGCCGCGATCCGTCTGCCCAAAACTATTTTGAAATCCGAAACTTCGGTCGCAGGGCTGCGTGGAGTGATACGGAGATGAAAATTACAGCGCGTTTGTCGATTGTGATTGGTCTGGTTCTGGCATTTTCGTTTGTGGAGCTCGCGGGATTACGTGCTGCCACCGTGCCTGGAGACAAGAACATTGCTCCGCCTGGAGACAAGAACACCCCTCCGCGCGACCAGCAGGAGATGAGAGGCCTTGACGAACAGGTTCAGGAAGTCAAAACAGACGTTCTCAGCATTTCGCAGGAGCTGAGCCGGCTGGAGGAGAAGCTGCTCTATCCGTCAGGGACACAGGTTGCGATCTTCGTCGCGCTTGCCAAGGGCGACCAGATGCGCCTCGACAGCGTGCGGCTTCAGATCGACGGCCAGCTCGCTACCCAGCACATCTACAGCGCGAAAGAGCTCGAAGCACTGCGCAAGGGCGGGGTGCAACGGATTTACGTCGGCAACGTGACTACCGGGGATCACCAGCTCGAGGTGCTTGTTGACGGCAAGCTTGAGGAGGGCGGGGATTTCAGCCGCACAGAACACTTTACTTTCCGCAAAGAAGTGAAGCCAAAGCTGGTGGGATTAACGTTGGCGGGACCGCGATCCGGCAACACACCCATCGCGCTTGGGGACTGGTAATCGGATGCGAGCAACACGCAGGCTACTCGGACTCTGCCTGGCCGTGGGACTTCCTTTTTGTCCGTCGGCAGGCAGCGAAATTCCTCGTGATCGGCCGACGGAAGCCGTTGGCCCGAAATCCGGAACTCCTTCTCCGGATGTGAGAGATCTCTATTTTGGCGAAGCTCTCTATCACGCCTTCCAGGGGCAGTATTTCGATGCAATTCAGCGGCTCGACACGGAGCTCGGCATGTACCACGGTCTTGACCAGCCCGAACTCGACACGCTGCACTACCACGTCAATAACGCCGAATTCTCGGTCGGCGACTTCGAACTCGACTACCGCATGCACCACCGCGCTGGGCGCGCCATCAAGGCAGTGCTCGAGGGCGCTGTCAATGAATCCGTACGAAACGAGGCCGCGTTCAGGCTCGCGCGCATCCACTTTCAAAAAGGTCAGTTTGACGACGCGATGCAGGCGCTAGAGCGGATCCAGGGTACGGTGCCCCCGCAGATAAGCGATGACGTCGAGTTCCTGCGCGCGAATATTCTTATGGCAACCAGCCGTCCGAGCGAAGCCGTCAAGGTGCTCAAGCAGCTCCGGAATGGTGTGGGCTTGGCTGGGTTTGTCTCCTACAACCTCGGCATCGCGCTGTTGCAGGATGGTCGACCACAGGAAGCAATCGAGCAGCTGGACAAAGCCGGGCAGCTGCCCGCCGCTGATCCCTCCGATCTCGCGATTCGCGACAAGTCGAATTTGGTGCTTGGCACCATGTTGTTCGAAGCGGGCAATTTTGACCGGGCAAAACAGTCACTGGACCGCGTTCGGCTCGAGGGACCGTTCTCAAACCAGGCTCTGCTGCGAGCAGGATGGGCCGAGGCCACGGCCAAGAATTATGACCGTGCGCTCGTTCCGTGGAACATTTTGGCTTCTCGTGAGCCGACGGATGTCGCGGTCCAGGAAGCCATGCTTGCCGTGGCGAATGCGTATGCCAGCTTGAACCTGCACGGGCGTGCCGCGCTGAAGTACGGAGGCGCGCTCGAGCTGTACACCAACCAGATCCAGAAGGTCGACGCGTCGATCAACAGCATCAGGGAGGGGCGCTTTCTGAAGGCGCTGATGCGCGAGGAGACCCGGGAGAACGAAGACTGGGTCATCACCCTGCGCACCTTGCCGGATTCGCCGGAAACTTACTACCTGATGGAACTGATGGCATCTCATGACTTCCAGACTGCGTTGCACAACTACCTCGATCTTGAGGACCTGCAGTCGAGGCTCATCGGCTGGAGAACCAGTCTCGACGCTTTCACCGATATCATTCGGCTGCGCGGACAAAACTACCAGCCGCTGCTGCCCGAGGTCGACGCACAATTCCGGAAGCTGGATGCGCGAATGCGCCTCCGCCTGGAGCAGCGCAAGCAGCTAAGCAAGCATCTCCAGGCGATGCTGACCGCGCCGCGGCCGGATGATCTGGCCACCGCAGACGAACGGAGCGCCCGCGAGCGCATCGCACTCATCGAGAAACGGCTCGGCAATTCTGGCAGTCCTGAAGCGCTCGCGCTTCGCCAACGCGCGGCTCGCCTGCGCGGCACACTCACATGGCGGCTGGAAACGGAGTACAACGACCGGCTGACGGCAGCACACGTGCACCTGAACGAGTTGAACTCAGATGTGGACGCTCTCACTCGGCAGTACGAATCGTTCGTAAGGACGAGGCAGGCAGCTACACAAAGCTATGTCGGATATGACAAGCAGATTGCACGTCTCCGCCAGCGCGTCGACGACGCGCGGCAGCGTGTCGACCTGTTGATGGCACAACAGGGACACTTGATTGAAACCGTCGCCATCAACCAGCTCGAAGCCCGTCGAGATCGCCTGGTGGCTCAGCAGACTGAGGCTCGCTATGGTGTTGCCGCTAGTTACGATCGAGCTGCGCGCGCCCAGGCCGGCGCGGGGGAGAAGTGATGCGTCGCCTGCACCTCACCATTCCCATGATGCTCGCGCTAGCATTCATGGCCGGCTGCGCAGCGCGTGCCAAGAAGAACACGGCTGGAACGCTGGCAGAGCTGCATAATGTGCCCCCCGACGTGAAGGACGTGACGGTCGAGAATGGCCTCGATCAGGCTCTCGCGCAGTATCGGAAAATCGTCGAAGAGACACCTAAGACGGCAATGACTCCGGAGGCGATGCGGCGTCTCGCGGACCTGCAAGTCGAGAAGCAGTACGGGATACGAGTAGGCAACGCCAAGCCGCGGGAAATGGCCGCTCCGAAGCCCGCCCAGGCACCTGTGCGTGAGCAGGCAAATCGGCCCAATCCGAACACGGTGGTCGCCGGCACAGCCCGGAGAGAATCCGATAAAGATTTCGAGCGACGCACGACTGCCGAGGGCGCGATCCCCGCAAGCAGCAGCGCCAGTGCCCCTCCGACCGATGGGTTGCTCGCTGGCGCAGATCCCAAGGGTCCACTCGAGGCAATCACTCTCTATGACCGCATCCTCACCGAATACCCGAATTACGAGCACCGCGACAAGGTCCTCTATCAGAAGGCGCGGGCGTACGACGAACTCGGCCGCACCGAAGATGCCATGACGACCATGGAGCAACTGATCCGCGAAAATCCCAATTCCCAGCACTACGACGAAGTGCAGTACAGACGCGGAGAGTACTTCTTCACGCGCCGACGCTATCGCGATGCCGAGAGCGCTTATTCGGCAGTCGTGAACCTGCGCACCGCCTCATCGTATTACGAACTCGCGCTCTACAAGCTCGGGTGGACGTTCTACAAGCAGGACCTCTACGACGAAGCTCTTGATAAGTACATGGCCCTGCTCGACTACAAGGTATCGGTCGGCTATGACTTCGATCAGAGGCACGCGGAGGAGGACGAACGTCGGGTCGCCGACACGTTTCGAGTTATCAGCCTGAGCTTCAGCAACCTCGGCGGGCCGGAGGCGGTCGGCAAATACTACTCCACTTTCGGAAAACGCCCTTACGAAGCTCGCGTTTACAGCAATCTTGGTGAGCACTACATGGCCGAGCTGCGCTACCAGGACGCGGCGAAGACCTACCAAGCTTTCGTAGCGCTCTACCCGTTCCACCGTGAGGCGCCGCAATTCAGCATGCGCGTCATTGAGACTTTCACCAAAGGGGGTTTTCCCAAACTGGTTCTGGAGTCAAAGCGGGAGTTCGCGTCCAAGTACGGCCTGCAGGGCGAATACTGGCAACACTTCAAACCCGAAGACTCGCCGCAGGTGCTGGCCTATGTGAAGACGAACCTGAAGGATCTGGCCACGCATTATCACGCGGAGTATCAAAGCGCGCAGGAAGCGAGCGAGAAGCTCGCGAATTATAACGAGGCGCGGCGATGGTACCGCGACTATCTCGATTCGTTCCCGAAGGACGCCGATTCGCCGACGATCAACTACCGACTGGCGGACCTTCTGCTCGAGAACCATGATTTCGGCGAGGCGGCAAAACAGTACGAGCGCACGGCCTACGGATACCCGCCGAACCCCCGGTCGGCAGCTGCGGGCTACGCCGCGGTCTACGCATACCGCGAGGAACTGAAGGCTGCGAGCCCGGCGCAACTGGATGATGTCAAGCGCAACACGATCGCAAGCTCGCTCAAATTTGCCGACGCGTTCCCGCAGCACGAACACGCTGCGGAGGTCTTGGGGGCAGCCGCCGATGACATGTACGAAATGAAGGATTACCGTCCGGCGGTCGAAGCGGCGCAGCGCGTCATCGATCGCTATCCGAATACGGACGCGGCCATCCGTCGCTCAGCATGGCTAGTCGTTGCGCACGGCTCGTTTGAACTCGCTGAGTATCCTCAGGCCGAACACGCCTACACCCAGGTGCTGGCAGTCACGCCGCAGGATGACAAGTCGCACGCCGCATTGGTCGACAACCTCGCTGCCTCGATCTACAAGCAGGGTGAGCTCGCAAGTAAGGCAGGGGACGACCGCGCGGCGGCCGATCATTTTCTGAGGATTCGCTCGGCAGCGCCTACATCCACTATCCGTCCAGCGGCCGAGTACGACGCAGGTGCCGCGCTGATCCGACTAAAAGACTGGACGGCTGCAGTGAAGGTGCTGGATGCATTTCGTACTACCTTCCCGGATCACAAATTGCGGCTCGAGGCTGACAAGCAGATCGCCCACGCCTACCGCGAGAACGGCCAGTTGTCGAGCGCCGCTGCCGAATACGACCACATCGCCTCTAAGTCCGACGATCCGGCATTACGTAGCGAAGCGCTTCTCATCGCAGGCGATCTCTATGAGAAATCCAACGCCCGGGATCGCGCGTTGGATGCGTACAGCCGGTACGTCAACGAATTCCCCAAGCCGCTCGACACTGCCCTTGAGACTCGTTCGAAGATCGCCGAGATGTACAAGGCGGCGAACGACGATTCGCACTATCAGGATGAGTTGAAGAAAATCGTAAGCATCGATGCGAGTGCCGGGTCGGAAAGAACTGGCCGGACACGCACGCTAGCGGCCCGTTCTGCGCTGGTCCTTGCAGAACGGCTCTACCAGGATTTCGTGGCCGTAAAGCTGCGGCAACCGTTCGAGGTCAGCCTGAAGGAGAAGCGGCAGCGGATGGACGCCACCATCAAGGGCATGAGTCAGTTGGTGAACTACGAAATCGCTGACGTTACGGCAGCCGCCACGTACTACATAGCCGAGACCTACTCTGACTTCGGACACTCACTCCTGCAGTCGGAGAAGCCCACTAATCTGAGCGCGGCAGAGCTGAAAGACTTCGAGGAGGCCCTCGATGAGCAAGCGTTTCCGTTCGAGGAGAAAGCCATCAACGTCCACGAAAAGAACATTGAAATGCTGCGGACCGGCGTCTTCAACGACTGGACGAAGAAGAGTCTCGAGAAGCTCACCGAGCTGATGCCAGGCCGCTACGCGAAACCCGAAATGAGCATCGGCTTCCTCACTGAGATCGAAACTTACGCGTACCGATCGCCGTCGTCGCAAGTCTCGGCACCGACGACCGGCAATGCCGACACGACGCCAGGCAAGCCCGATCAGACGACGAATCCGACACCGCAGCCTGTGGACAAAGGAATGGTCAAACATGGGACTTCGCAATAAGACCCGCGCCATGAAAGCGATTTGTCGGGGGATAGCGTGGTTGGCCGTGCTTCTCGCCCTGGGCTGCGCACCTGCTGTGCGACGTACGGCGAAGGCTGGGTCGACGATGGCGAAACCTCCGGTGGAACCGCCAACGTTGTCCGTGGACGTCCAGCGGGATGCAAGTGGGATCACCTTCACCCAGCACGTGCCCGTCACGGACCAAGTGCGCAACGACTACGAATCGGCGCTGCACCTGATGGAGCAGGCGCAGTACGATCAGGGCATCGCGTTGCTCCTCAAGGTGACCGAACAAGCGCCTGCATTAACAGCAGCCCAAATTAATCTCGGCATTGCATACGAGCGCACCGGAGACCTGGACAAAGCCGAGGCCAGTCTGCGCAAGGCGCTGGAATCCAATCCACAACACCCCGCTGCTTACAACGAACTCGGTCTGGTGCAGCGACGCAAGGGAGAGTTCGCGAAGGCGCGCGCGAGCTATGAGACGGCGCTGGCACAGTTTCCCGATTTTCATTATGCGCACAAGAATCTTGCCATTTTGTGCGACCTGTACCTCGGGGATTATCCGTGCGCGCTGGAGCATTACGAAGCGTACAGCCGACTCGTTCCGGACGACGCCGATGTCCAAAAATGGATTGCCGACCTTCGCAACCGCAAAGGCCGAAAGGAGAAGCCATGAGCCGACACTTATTATTTGCACTGCTGCTGGCGAGTGCCGTCGCGCTGGCTGCCGACAAGTCCCAGACCCAACCCTCCGACGGTGCCGCCGTGACGCAGAAGAAGACGGAATCAGCGCCGCGACGGACCAACAAGGCACACGCACAGCCAGAGTCAGCGCAGCGAGGGACTCAACAGCCGCAGCCAAAGAAGGAAGACGCGCAGGGACAAGCTGAAAATGCGCAATCAAAGCCAGAGGAAGGCGCGAAGCTGACCTCCGTCCCCGATGCAAAGGCGCTCGGCATGTCCATCTTGGGCAATCAAGATGCACCCAAGTCGTTGGTCATCGTTCCCTGGAAGAGCTCGGAACTCGGCGACTCGCCGGGCATTTCGCCAATACTCGACGACTCCAGGCAGCCCGTAGACAAGGAGGTGTTCATGCGGGCGCTGCGCTACTACGAGATCAGGTCGAAAACGAAGCCGTGAGAACGGTGTGCACGCCGTTCGACGAAATAGTCTGAAGCAATTGTCCAGAATTGGCAGTGTACCGAAACAGAAACTCGTTATCGAAACCTAAGCCGTGTCATCGCCCTAAGAGGACGTGAACCTCTAAGCGGCCGAATGCTTTCGATTCGTATTGTCGCAGCATTATTCCCGAACATGTTAACGACTCAGCCTCGTCCCTGCCAAAGTGTATGATAGTTATACGTTCAGTCGAAACGGTCGTGAGCAGGCAGTTTAGTCACGAAATCTCCTGCCTCTCTTTTCTCCTCCGCTCAATTCAACGTACATTTTCCATTGAGAAAAGGTGTGTTTGTATGCGAGGAACACTCACCCGTTTTGACCGATACACTGAGATTGGGATGATCACCAGCGAGCTCGGCGTCGAGGCACTGGTGCACAAGAACTCGATCGAGCCGAGTCGCTGGCCGTTGAAGCAGGGGCAGGCGGTCGAGTTTCGTATCTTTTATGGTCCATTCGGGCCTCTGGCCGAAGATGTTCACGGCGTGCGCGTGTAGTCGTTCATCTCGATGTCTGTCATCGGCTGGTCGTCAGCCGTTCTGCTTTCCCCTTGAGCTCTGAGAAGTGCGGTAGAACGAAGTACACGGCGAGTCCCGCCACAAGCAGACCCCAAAAATAACGCCGAACCCTTGCCTTTAGAGGTAACGGAATCTCGTTATTGCCATTTGATGTCATGTGGCCTTGTCGTCAAAATTCCCTCGTGCTCTCCTTCGCCGTAAGCCGGTCCTTTGCGATGACCGGGTTTATGACCGGGTCGTACCGTGAACATCTTCCGCAAACAAACATTCGGGTTGACATCGATTACACAGCAGGTCTAACTTAACCCAAAATTTTGTATCAGCGCCGCCGTTCCCTTGGAGGGCGAGCGTGTGCTCACGTAGCAGTTCTGCAGTAGGGCTCTTTTCTCGATGGGGGTTCTCATGGATACTCGGAATGCCTGCCGACTGTCTCTGCTTTCGATTATTTTCTCTGCCTTCTCACTTTTTGCACAGAACGACCGTGCCGGCGTTGCCGGCCACGTAGTTGACGCCACAGGAGCCGTGGTCTCCGGCGCCACAGTGAAGATCACGAATACCTCTACGGGACAGGAAGTCGATCTCACGACCAACAGCGACGGAAATTTCAGCGAACCGGCCGTGCTTCAACCTGGGCCCTACAGGGTCGAGGCGGCGCGCGCGGGATTCAAGACTGAGAGCACCGACCTAACGCTACAAATCGGCGATGTGCGCTCGATAAATTTCACGATGACCCCAGGGGAGGCCACTGAGACGGTCACAGTTACCGACGCGGCGCCGCTGCTCGAGACAGAAACCAGCAGCCGCGGAGAGGTCATCACTGGGCGCAAAATAACGGAGCTTCCGCTGTCGGGGTTGAATTTTACCGATTTGGCCACGCTGGCCCCCGGCGTGAATCGTAGTTTTATCGGTACGATTACCGACCAATCTCTGTTTAATCAGGGCGATCCGAATGCAGGGAGCGTTCCCGGTTTGGGCGACAGTCGCGGCAACACTCCAGCGGCGCGTTTCAGCCGCTCCGGCGGATCGGCGATTAGCGCCAATGGACTTCGCCCCACGGAGAACAACTTCACGCTCGACGGAGTGGACAACAACGAACCGCAATATCAGAACATCGGTGTGTTTCCCAATCCCGAAGCCATTCAGGAGTTCCAGGTCGAAACCAGCGTGGCCAAGGCCGACACCGGACGCGGCGGCGCGACGGTCAACACACGCTATCAGTCTGGAACCAATCAGTTCCACGGCAAGGTTTACTACTTCGGGCAAAACGATGCGCTCAATGCCACCGCGCCGATCATTAAGGCGACTCGTGTTGCAGATATCGCTGCGGGTCAAAATGCTGCTCTGGTCGATAAGACATTCCGCAAGTCGATCAGTCGCATTAATGAGTTCGGGGGCACTTTCGGTGGGCCGATTTTCAAGGATCGGACATTCTTCTTTGGCGACTACCTGGGGCAGCGCAACCACATCCCCAACTTCTTCACCGATGCGGTGCCCACGGCTGGGGCGCGTAACGGCGATTTCTCGGCATTCACCGCGCAATTAAAAGATCCTGAAAACGGTCAGCCATTCCCTGGCAATGTGATTCCCAATTTCCAGCAACGTGCGGACTTCAGCCCGCAAGCGTTCAAGATTTTCAGTCTGTATCCGCTGCCAAACATTCCCAACGTCAAGGATCCAAGCAATGGCAATCCCAATTTTGCCGGCACCCGCGCCAATCAGGAGACCATCGATTCCTACGACGTGAAACTCGATCACCGGCTCTTCGGACAGAATCAACTCGGCTTGCGCTACAGCAATAGCGACCAGCAGCGGGTGCGCGCCAACTTCTTTCCCGGTCTGCCCACGGCTGGATTTGGAGCGGGCGATGAGGTCGGCAATACGCGCCAATTCGTCATGAGCGACACCGAACCCTTTACTCCCACGCTGCTCAACGAACTGCGCTTCGGTTATACCCGCATTGAGATCGGAATTCTGAACTGCGGCATTGGCGGCGCCTGCGGCACCAGTCCTACTTTCTGCATCGACGTAGGCATTCCCAATTGCAACAAGGGAACCTTTGCCACATCGGGTGGATTGGGACTGGGTTTCAACGATCCCGGTTCGGTCGAGTTCCTGGGCGACAATGGCCCATTGCTGGTTACCTCCTACAATTTCTACGTCAACGACAGCGTGAGCCTCACCAAAGGAAACCACTCGTTCAAATTTGGCGGGGAAGTCAGACCGCGCGTGCTGAGCACAATCAACAACGGCAGTCCGCTGAAGGGCCAGATCGGTTATGGTCCGGGTGCAAGCGGCAATGCGCAGGTGCAGGCTCTGCTCAGCCAAAACGCGGACTTTTCCGCTTCCGGCACCAATGGCGACAACGATCTGCCTTACGAGTTGCACAACCACGAGATTGCGTTCTTTGCGCAAGACGATTGGAAGGTAACTCCGACGCTCACTCTCAACCTCGGCCTGCGCTGGGACTTGTTTTCCCCGTTTACGGAAGCCACCGGAAGACTGGCGAACTATGATCCCAACACGAAGACTCTTTCCATCGCCAGTGGCTCAAGCGATGCTCTCGTGGACACAGTCGATCACAACTTCGGCCCGAGAATCGGCTTTGCGAAATCGTTTGGTGGCCGTCAGCAGTTCGTCCTGCGTGGTGGTTACGGCCTGTTTTATACCGAAGACTCACTCAACGTTTACCCGCTCATCACGAATCCGCCGGAAGCGGCCAGTATCAATTGCGGAGGTCCTGGGTGCCCTCCGATCATCAACCTGAAGACAGGGCCTCCGGTGGCAGTCATCCAAAATCCGCCCGTCATTACCGGCTCGACGAGCCTTAACGTTCTTCCCAAGAACGCAAAAAGCGAGTATGTCCACGAGTACAACCTCACGTACCAGTGGCAGTTCGCTAAGGATTACCTGCTCGACGTGGCTGGCGTAGGGACTAACAGCCGGAATCTCGTCGCCGCGCGGCAGTTGGGTTCAAACGGCAATGGCCTAGGCTCCGCACTCGCGCCCAATGGCAGTCACTTGAATAGCTTAATCATCGACGAGAATCGGGCTTCTGGCGACTACTACGCATTGCAGGCGCATCTGGAGAAACGACTATCGTATGGGCTGCTAGGTGGCATCTCCTACACTTGGAGTCACAACATCGATAACTCCACCGGCATCTTCAACGGGCCGGGCGATACTCGCGGCAATGCCGGGGGTCCGATCAATCCCTTCGACTTCAACGTCGATCGCGGCAACTCATCCCTTGACAGACGCCATGTATTTGTCGCCAACCTGATTGCCGATCTGCCGTTTGGCCGAGGCAAGTATTTTGGCGGCAATTCGGGAGCAATCATGGATCGCGTGATTGGCGGCTGGCAACTGAACAGCGTGGTCAACTGGTCCACCGGCCAACCGTTCTCCGTGGACGCCAATGATGGTGGTCCAAATGGCGGCGTCAACACCTATGCCGCAATCATTGGCAACCCATTCGCCAATCTCGGCCCAGGTCAGTTCCTGAACCCGGCTGCCTTCGCTGCTCCAACCGCTGGAACGCCGGGGGTGACTTGCGTTAACAACCTGGTGGGCACCCCAATCTGCTATGGGAACTCCGGTCGCAATCGCTTTACCGGTCCCGGTTACTTTCGAACCGACATGTCGCTCTTCAAGAACGTGAAGTTCACGGAACGCGTCAGCATGCAGCTCGGTGTTGAGTTCTTCAACATCTTCAATGCCGATGACAACGTGGTTCCGAACCAGAGCGTGGGGTCGTCCTTCACTGCGGGAACCGGACCGTTCGCCTTCGGCCGCTTCGACAACGCTTTGCCGCCGCGCATCGGTCAGTATCGCGTGAAGATTATCTTCTAGTGCGCAGCTTCGATGTCTTATGGGCCAGAGCCTGGGCTCTGGCCTTTTCTATCTCTGCCACCGATGCTTGCAGCACTGTATATGATTGAAAAAAGTTGCCCGGTTTCGCTTACATTCTAGAATTTGTGGATATGTTGCCAGCGGTTTTGCGGCTTCCTCGACGATGCATGCTCATCGCCGGCCTGTCGGTTTGTTCCGTCGTGCACCTATTTTCGCAAGCCCCGGAGCAGTCGCATCAGCGCCGCTTTGAAAATGCAACGGTCAGGTTAACCCGGTTGGACGAGGAACTGACACGCACGATTGCTGCGAGTCCAAATGATGCTGAAAGTTTTAGACAGCGCGGCTTAGTCCGTCTTCAGCAGGGGCGAGTAGAAGACGCACTTTCCGATCTGCAGTCAGCAGTCCGGCTCGAGCCCCGGAGTTCGCAGGCGCTGACTGATCTGGCTACCGGACTCTTCGACAGTGGAAAACCGCAAGAGGCAATCACGCAAGCTCGGCAGGCGATCTCGCTTGATGAACACAACTTCGCGGCGCAGGCTTTGCTGGGTCGGTTGCTGCTGGTGACTGGCGGCGATATACACGAGGCCATCGCCCATATGTCACGTTCGCTGGACATCAATGCCGATCAGCCCGATTTGCGTTTCGATCTAATCAGCGCCTTGCGCAGAGTGAAAGATTTTGCGACAGCCGGTGTGCAGGTGCGCATCCTTGGCGTTTCTCTGCCGCCAGGCGATGCGCGACGGGAATATGCTGAAGCCAGCATCGATCTCGATCTTGCCCACGCGGATGCGGCGATTCTGCATTTGCGCCGGGCATTGCAAGCGAATCCGAATTTCGTTCCGGCGCAACAGGACCTGACTGCGGCTCTCATTCAGCTTGGGCGCTGGCAGGAGGCAAGTGAGGTCCTCGGCCCATTAGTGCAGAGCCAGCCACAGTCGGCGCAGTTAGCCTACATGGATGCGCTGGTGCTTGAGAATACTCATCACGCAGAGGCGGCGGAGGCGGAGGCGAATCGCGCGCTCGCTTTGAATCCGAAATCCGCCGACGCGTATGTTGCTCTTGGCATCAGCCAAGCGCTCGAAGGCCGGCACGAAAGCGCCGTCAAGTCGCTGGAAAATGCTGTAACCCTTCAAGCAGACAACTTCGACGCACAGTTCTATCTCGGACGCGAGCGCTATGCCCTCAATGATGCTGCTGGCGCCGCACTGGCACTTCAATCGGCAGTTCAGCTCCGTTCCCAGGACGCGGAAGCGCGTTTCCTTCTGGGGACCGCACTCGAGTCCGCCGGTGATAAAGAAAAAGCCATGGAGCAATATCGCCAACTGGTGCAGCTTCGCCCGGATGATCCGCGTGGTCACCTCGGACTCGGCAACATCTTGCTCCGCTATGGCGAGAACGATGAGGCGATGGCCGAGCTGACCAAGGCCCGCAACCTCGATCCCAAAAATTTCGAAACCGCGATGGACATCGGAAAGATTCTCGCCAAACAAGGCAATTTGGATGAGAGCATCCGTTATTTGCGGGAAGCATCCCGGAAGGCGCCTTCTAGCCCAGAAGCGCATTATCAGTTGGCGCTTGCACTCAGACGTGCTGGACGTAACACCGAGGCCGCCCGTGAATTTGCCGAGGTGAATCGCCTCAACCAGGAGCGGCGCGGCGCATCTCCGGCCTCGCCCAACTGAAGTTCCGGTGCGATTTTGGAGAAAGGTTTTGTGTTGTCCAATCCAAAGGATGTCGAGTTTGCGGGAACATCGATTTAAGACGGCTCTCATAAGTTTGTTGTTCGGGTTCCCGTGGCTGGCCCTTTCACAGACACCGAAGCCGGAGACCAGGGCTGCACCGCAAGGAGGAGCCTCGACTGGCGGCACCTACGCACCAGTTAAAGATGCTCAACATCGTCCGATTACTGCGGGCGGCTTCGTTGACGGTGCTCCCATTGTTTACGTCGATGTTGCGGAGAAGGCAGGCCTCACCAGCTTTCACCACAAAATGGGTACACCGGAAAAGCAATTCATCATTGAAACCCCCGGCTCGGGTGTCGCTTTGCTCGACTATGACAACGATGGTTGGCTCGATATTTATCTGGTGAACGGCTCCACATACGATGCGCTAAAGGGAAGGGAGAAGCTGCCGCGGGCTGCGTTGTTTCACAACAATCATGACGGCACTTTCACCGATGTTACCCAGAAGGCTGGGGTGGCAAATGAGCGCTGGGGTTTCGGAGTTGCCGTCGGCGATTATGACAACGATGGCTGGCCGGACATTTATGTTTCCAATTATGGGAAAAACCGTTTGTACCATAACAACCACGATGGCACGTTTACTGACGTGGCGGAGAAGGCCGGAGTTGCCCTGGGTGGCTGGTCCACCGGTGTGACGTTTGGTGACTACGATGGGGACGGAAAGCTGGACATCTTTGTTGCCGGATATGTCCACTTCGACATGAACAATCCGCCGGTTCCAGGTTCTGCGGTGACGCAATACAGCTTCTGCCAGTATCGCGGTCAACCCGTGATGTGCGGTCCCCGGGGTCTGCCGGGCGAAAGGGATCATCTATTCCACAACAACGGCGACGGTACTTTCGCTGACATCAGTGAAAAAGCCGGTGTCTCCGATCCAAACGGCTACTACGGCTTTGGTGCCGTGTTTGCTGATGTGAATGACGACGGAAAGCCCGACCTGCTGGTGGCCAACGATTCAACTCCAAATTATTGCTACATAAACAAAGGCGATGGCACTTTCGAAGACAGCAGCTATCCTTCCGGATTTGCCGTGAATGAGAGTGGGCGAGAACAGGCGTCAATGGGACTCGCGGTCGGCGATTACAACAATGATGGCAAGCTCGATCTGCTGGTGACCAATTTCTCAGACGATTATGACGCGCTGTATAAGGCTGAGGGCGATGGTAACTTCACAGATGTAAGTTTTCCGGCTGGGATTGCTGAGCTTACCATCCCATTTCTGGGCTGGGGCGTTGGTTTTCTCGACTACGATAACGATGGACTCAAGGACATTTTCATTGCCAACGGCCATGTGTATCCGCAAGTGGATCAGCGCGATTTCGGCACCACCTGGAAGCAGCGGCCCTTGCTTTTCCGCAATGTGGACGGAAATCATTTTCAGAACGTCTCGGCAAATCCGAATACCGCTCTCGCCGAGGTGACGGTGGGCCGTGGCGCGGCTTTCGGCGATCTGTTTAACGACGGCAAGATCGATGTCGTGATCAATAACCTCGATGCTGCGCCGAGTCTGCTGCGCAATGTTGTCCAAAATGGGAACCACTGGGTGGAGCTGAAGTTGATTGGCGGAGCGAAGAGTCCGCGGGACGCAACTGGGGCGACCGTTTTTCTCACCTCCAGCGGAGTGCGCCAACGGGGCGATGTGCTAAGCGGCGGCAGTTATGATTCGAATAACGATCCGCGTATCCACTTTGGCCTAGGCAAAGCAACATCGATCAGCAAGGTCGAAATTCACTGGCCTAGCGGTGCGGCAGAACAGGTGACGCTCCCAAATCTGGACAGGATCTTTACTGTCGTAGAGGGAAAGGGAGTGCAGCCAGAGGCCCCAAACCCAGCTTTCCGCAAACGGGTCGAGGCAACGCGATGAAAATCATAGCTGCCCTTTTCGCGCTGGCGATCCCGGTTGCCGCGACACCTGCACAGACCATTTCGCGACCCGCGACAGTTCGTCGCGCGACGACTGAACCAAAGTTGTCGCCGGAGCAATCCGGAATATTGCAGCAAGTTGCAACCGAGCTTCAGGCGAACAATCTGAAAAATGCCGAGGAGCTCGTTCGCAAAGTCTTGCTTCAAGTTCCTCATTCTGCCGACGCCCACAATTTGCTGGGCATCGCCGCGGAGCGGGAGGGCAAGCGAATCGCGGCCGAACGCGAGTACCGCGAAGCGCTGCGCTTAAGACCCAGTTTCGTCGTTGCGCGCCGCAACCTTGCACATCTGCTGGCATCCGAGAACAAACTGGATGCCGCGGCGAACGAATATCAGAAGTTGCTGAAGCAGTCGCCGACCGATGATGACTCTCGCTATGCATACGCTGCGCTGCTGGCGCAACAGCAGAAATTCCCCGAGGCGATCTCGCAGATGGAAGTGCTCAGGCAGTCCCATCCCAACGATGCAAAGATTGCGTTCCTGCTTATTTCTACCTTACTCGCCGCGAATCGAGCACAGGACGCCAAACTCGCCGCTGAGCAGCTTGCGAAGGACAACAGTAATGATCCCAAGGTGCTGTTTAGTCTAGGGCTGACTCTTGCGCAAGCGGAGCAGTACAGGAGTGCGATGCAGTGCTTTGCGCGCGTGAACCGCCTCAAACCAGATACGCCGGAGGTGCTCTACAATCTCGGACTAGCCGCGTACAACCTCAAAGACTACGATCGCGCCACCGAAGCCTTGGCCCGGTCAGCCGATTTGGCGCCGCAAACGCCGGAAAGCCATTTTCGCCTCGGACTGATCGCGTCGGACGAAGGCGACCATTCGAATGCCATTATCGAATTCCAACACGCGGTCGATCGCGCTCCAAAAAATGCCGAGTACGAGTACCTGTTGGGCCGTGAGAATTTCGCGGTTGGGAATTGGGAAATTGCCGCCAAAAGTTACAGTCGAGCGACTGAGCTCGACCCGCACAGAGCGGTGTACTTCCTCAATCTCGGGGACGCGCTCTTTCGCGCTGAGGACTATGAAGGCGCGACTGCGGCTTTCGAGTCTGCCTATAAGGCAGACCCGAGCACTCCCGAAATCGAGTATTTGATTGGCTATGGCTATCGTGCGCAGAGTCACCTTCAAGAGGCGCGCGAACATTTTGAGCGACAGTTGCAGATCGATCCGAAGCACGTAAATGCCCTGGCCAATCTTGGCTGGGTTCTGTTGCAGCAAGACAAGCTGCCGGAGGCCCAAGCGAAACTGGAGCAAGCAGTGCGCCTGGCTCCGGAGAACGTGGATGCACGCTTCGATCTGGCAAATGTCTATGCAAAATCGAAGCAGACCGATAAGGCCATCGAGCAATATCAGCGTGTCGTGGATTTCAACCCCGATCACACACGCGCACATTATCAGCTTTTTCTTCTCTACAGCAGGAGCAAACAGAGCGATCAAGCGCAAACACAGCTAACCGACTTTCATCGACTACAGGAGTTGGAGCAAATGGTACTGCGCACCGAATCTCAGCTGAGCAAGATTCGCCGCGTTCGCACTCCCAACGATACCGATATCTCCGCACAACCAGGCATGCAAACTCAACCGCCGTTGCCGCCGCCAGGAAGGGTGAGATGAACAACGCCCGAGCTGGAGTGATTCGCGGCATTTCGATACTGCTGTTTGTTTCGGCCAGTTTGGCGCAGCCGCCCGCTGTCCAGAAGGTGGATCCGCCCAATTGGTTTGTTGGCCTATCAAGCCCGATGTTGCTGATCAAAGGCGAGCATTTGCAGTCGGCCAACGTCACTGCGAACTCGCCCGGCGTGCGTGTCACTAGAGTGCAAGGTCAGCGTACAGCCACATCTTCGGACGGCGGAGACTATCTGTTTGTTTGGCTCGACATCGCTTCCGATGCCAATGGCGGCGACGTGCCGATCACGGTAAGCACTCCTTCCGGGAAAACGAGTTTCAAGTTTCCCATTACGAAACGGCGTCCGCTGAGTGATGGCTTTCGCGGTTTTGATGGGAACGATGTCATTTATCTCATCATGCCCGACCGATTTGCCGATGGAGATACCTCGAACGACTCGCCCGCTCAAGCACCGAAATCTTACGATCGCAGCGATCCGCGCGCTTATCACGGCGGCGATCTGCGCGGCATCACTCAGCACCTCGACTATTTGAAAGAGCTGGGCGTCACCACCATCTGGACAACACCGATTTACCACAACGCCGACGATCGGCGCGACTATCACGGCTACGGCGCAGTCGATCTGTATGCCGTGGATGAGCGTCTCGGAGACCTGGAGGAGTATCGACGTTTCGTCGGGGCAGCACATCAGCGGGAAATGAAGGTTCTGCTCGACCTGGTTCCGAACCATATTGGGCCCACGCACCCCTGGGTCAATGATCCTCCGGACACCGAGTGGCTGCATGGAACACGACAAAATCACGTGCGTGCGGAGGGGAACTTTGCTCCCATAACCGATCCTCACTCTCTCTATCCGGAGTGGCGCGCCGCAGTGGAAGGTTGGTTCGCCGATATCTTGCCCGACATGAATACGGAGAACCCACTGACGAAGCAGTATCTGATTCAGAACGGTATTTGGTGGGCAGAAGAAGCTGCGCTCGACGGTTTTCGTCTGGACACATTCCCCTATGTCGGACGCCAGTTCTGGCACGATTTTCACGCGGCTATGCATTCTGCGTATCCGAATTTTAAAACGGTTGGAGAGTGCTTTAACGGAGATGCGACTATCGTCTCTTACTTCGCGGGTGGAGTTGCGCGTGATGGCATCGATACTGGCCTGGACACTCCCTTCGATTTCCCTGTTTTCTTTGCTATTCGAAACACTGTGATTGGAAACTCACCCATCTGGAAACTTGCAGATACCCTTCGTCTTGACTGGCTCTATCCCCATCCGGAACGACTCGTCCCGTTCGAAGGCAATCATGACGTAGCGCGATTCGTCACCGAGGCAAAGGGAGATACACGCAAGCTGAAGCTCGCCTTCTCGATTCTGTTCACCATCCGAGGCACACCACAGATGTACTACGGGGATGAAATCGGGATGGAAGGAACTGGCGATCCAGACAACCGTCGAGATTTCCCGGGCGGTTTTCCCGGCGATCAGCACTCCGCTTTCACGCGGACCGGACGGACTGAGAAAGAACAGGACATCTTTCATCACGTCCAGTCGGTGTTGAGGCTGCGATCGCAACACTCTGCGCTGCGCACTGGCGACTTCAAGGACATCTTCGCCGATGAAACCGCATATGTGTACATCCGCCATTCTGGAAACGACACTGTTCTGATTGCAATCAACAACTCAGATCAGACGCGCACCATCAAGCTACCCTCGTTCTTTCATGGCGCTCTCACTCCGCTGTCGGAGGGAGAGTCAGGCCCACAGATCACGTCATCTGAAACGCAGATAGAATTGCCGGCGCGAACGGCCGCCATCTATTCAGTTCAGTAAAGCCGACTGGCATGCATGTGTCTCAAGATCGCTCTCAGAACTGGCGCAACTATCTCACAAACTACGGACCGGCAACGGCAATCTGCAGCGCTTGCTGTCTGCTCTCTCTTTTCGCAGTGATCTCGCATCAACGACTGCTGGCAGAACCCGCGAAGTCGCCCAATCCACATTCCATTTCAGGAACGTTCATCGATGTGACTACTTCCAGCGGTATTCACTTCGATTACCAAGCCTCCCACACATCGAAAAAATACCTGCCGGAGACGATGGGCGCAGGCGTGGCACTGTTCGACTACGACAACGACGGAAGACTCGATGTCTTCCTTGTGAACGGAGCACCAATTGACGATCCAACTACAAAGGGAACTATCCCGCAAAAGTCCGGACCAAAATACTGGAACCGTCTTTATCGCCAAAAGAAGGACGGAACGTTCGAGGACGTCACGGAAAAAGCAGGCCTGCAGGGTGCAGGCTACGGCATGGGCGTCGCCGTCGGCGATTACGATAACGACGGCTACGAAGATCTCTACGTCACCGCATATGGAGGAAATAAGCTCTACCACAACAACGGCGGTGGAACGTTTACTGACGTAACCGCCACAGCAGGCGTGGGTGGAAGCGGTTGGTCCACCAGCGCCGCGTGGGTGGACCTCGATGGCGATGGACGTCTGGATTTAGTTGTTTTGCGTTACCTCAATTGGGACTTTAGCGACATCTGGTGCGGCCAGCGCAAGCCGGGATATCGTGCGTATTGTCAGCCAGACCTTTTCCCGCCAATCACGCCCTTGGTTTATCACAACGAGGGCAATGGTCACTTCAAGGAGATCTCTCAAGCCGTAGGCATTTCCAAACCGGGAAAGGGCCTGGGAATCGCTCTTGCCGATTACGATCGCGACGGTCACATCGATGTCTTCGTAGCCAACGATTCCATGGTTGAGTTCCTTTACCACAACAGGGGCAATGGGACGTTGGAGGAAGTCGGGCTGGAATCGGAAACTGCCGTTGATGGAGACGGGCGCACCTATGCCGGTATGGGAGTGGACTTTGCCGATTACAACAACGATTTGCTTCCCGATCTGGTGGTCACGAATCTCGCTAAGCAAAAATACGCGCTCTACCAGAACAACGGCGATCGCAGCTTTACCTATGCGAGTCTCAGTTCAGGAATTGCTCAAAGCTCGATGCTGCACTCGGGATGGGGGGTGCGCTTCATCGATTATGACAACGACGGCTGGAAGGACATCCTGGTTGCGCAGGGTCACGATCTCGATACCGTGGAGCTAAGCTACCCAAACTTGCATTACCGCGAACCAATGCTTCTGATGCGGAACACAGGTAGTGGATTCGAGGACATTTCGTCGAATTCAGGAGCGGTGTTTAAGGAGCCTTGGGTAGGACGCGGTCTGGCTATCGGCGACATCGACAATGATGGCCGGATCGACGCAGTGGTTACGACTAACGACGGTCCAGTCCATATCCTGCTCAACCGGACTCAGACTCAGAATCACTGGCTCACGCTGGAACTGGTGGGCCATAAGAGCAACCGCGATGCGATCGGTGCCGAGGTTAAGTTGGCAACGCGAACTTTGTCGCAGGTCGCTACGGTGAATACCGCAAGCAGCTATCTTTCATCCAGCGATAAGCGGGTCCATTTTGGGCTTGGGACGGAAGAAAAGGCCGAATCGATCGAGATTCATTGGCCGAGCGGCATCGTGCAGAAGCTCGCCAATATCCATGGAGATCAGATCTTGCGCATCGACGAACCTTCGCGATGAAGGGAGCAGGAATCGATTTGTCCGGTGCTGCTCTGACTCATTGAATCGGCTCAACGGACGAGCAAACGAGGGAAGAACCGAAGATCTTCCCTCGTTTATTTCGAGTTTGATGGCTACTGGATCTCGATCCCGCTCACCAGGGAGTTATCTTTGACTGTGGTGAACTTGATCACGTATTGGCCGCTGGAATTTGCCGGCTCCGCGAATTGCTCGATTACCGCTTTGTTCTTGGCTCCCGCAGTCGCAAAGATGTCGAAGTTCGTCAACACCTGAGTGCCGTTGATGCTTACGTTGAACAATCGCGAACCTGCTGAACTCCAGTAGGTCTCGGCAAAGTGCAGCCTCACAGTGTGGCTCGAATTCGCGGTGAAGCCGGGGATGGTGTAAGTGAAATTGCCATCACGCCCGGTCTGATATACGCCCATCGGCGCAGGATTGGTGACGCCGCTCAGATCGATCGTGTTGGCATGGCTAATGGTGCCACCGCCGGAGAAGTCTTCGTCGGCGACGAAGGGACTCACTGCGGGGCCGCCGGCGTTGATCCTGACGATTGTCGAAGCGGACAACGTGGTCGCGCTAGCTTGGTTGGAGGGGACAGATACACCTCCAGTATCCGCTGCCTCAACACGATAGAAGTACGTAGTCGCTGCTGAGAGCCCGTTATCGGCGAACGAAGTGCCGGTTATGACACTTGCGACCTCATTGCTGGAAGACGGTGTAAATCCGGAGGCCGTGCTACGGAACAGGCTATACGTGACTCCCGCCGTTGGCGACGCTGTCCAAGTCAGGTTGATTTCACTACTCGATATAGTCTTTGCAACGAGGTTGGAGGGTGGTTGAGGCGGCGGAGGAGGAGAGTTTTTCCCGGTCAACTCCACGATGGCTGCGCTGGCAGCAGGAACGTTGATCGTGAAGTCCCCTGACGTAGAGGGAGAAATCGATGACGACGTTCCATTCCAACTGCCGTCCCCGCCGATGGCGGAGCCTCCCAGGGTGATGCCCGAAGTAGCAGTGACATCCGAGCTCGCCTGCTGCAGGGTCCAAATCGCCCCACTCGCATAAGTTGCTCCAGGACTAAGGGTAACGGTTGTGTTCCGCGCGCCGGCAAAATGCTCTTTATTGATGATAGTCGCGTAGAGATTCCCAGTTGAGGAATCTAATACGCCGTATGCAGTGAGGTTGACGCTGTTCGGGTTTGAACTAACCGTAGTGGATACATTCTCTCCATTCGAACCAAGTGCGAAGGCTTTAATTCCATAAGCAACTGGTTCCGCGGTGTAACTGCCGCTCAAGACCGTTGGTGTGATCGGGTCATAGACGGATGTTGCGCCGGTATGGAAGTTAAGACCTCGAGAGTTCTGCGTCGCCCACCAATGCATATAATCGAGCGCCCACAAGGTTGACGCATAGACGTTGCTGACGCCTGACTCGCCTTGTGACGCAAGGCTGTTTGTCTCCTCCAGCCGGAAGACCTCTCCATCGGATACCGCTGTGCTGGGAAATTGAGAATAGTACAGAGCGTAGTTGTTGGATCCTCCGCTCAGCCGGCTGGGATCCAGTAAAAAGTCGATGTCGGCGCTGGTTCCGCTACCTGTGCGCGTGCCGGGATAGTAGTGGCCGCAGATAAGCAGCACACTGTTGTCTCCCTTGTACTCGTTCGCGAACGATTCCGCCCATGGCTGGCCTCCGCCGTTGGTGGTCGCCGGTGCGCAAAACTTCGCGTTAGGAGCCGCGGCCAGCACCGCGCTTCGATAGGCCTTGAAGTCGGAGTCGTAAGTACTGTAACTGCTGATATAAACGTTCGGTTCGTTGCCTACTTCGAAGCAATCGGTAAGGCTGCTGTAGTGTTTCATGATGTAGCCGGCTTCTCCAGCCGCCGCGTTGGGGTCGTAAACCTTCAAGCGCAGCGTGAAGATGATCTTGATGCCGGCGGCCTGAGCAAACGCATAGAGGTTGTCAATGATCGGACACTGATCGGCGGCCTCACACGTCGAGTTTGCAGGGAGTTGTCCGTTGTTGTCGTTCACATTGTCTGCGCTGTTGCCTCCCAGTCTGAGACTCTTAATGCCAAGCGTCTTGAATATATTGATCAGCGGAGTATTGGTTGCACTGAACACATAGTTACCGTTGCTGTCGGGAAAGAGTAAAAGCGTTTCATAACTAAACCCCGCGAAGTTAGAGGAGAGTGCCTGTCCAGTGTTGCTCTGATTTACTGAAACGCCGACTGGCGATTGTGCCTCGGTCATTGTGGGTACGAGTAACAGCAACAGGATCGGTGTGAGCATGGCCAGTTTGGCTTGTCTCAACATGGCATAACCTCCTCAATCTAGCCTTGAATGACATGAAAAGGGGGAGACCGGACAACAGTCTCCCCGTTCGCGTGTTCCGTCGATCGTTACTGGATTTCGATCCCGCTCACCAGGGAGTTGTCTTTCACCGAGGTGAACTGGATCACGTATTGGCCGCTGGAATTCGCAGGCTCGGCGAATTGCTCGATGACTGCTTTGTTCTTGGCTCCGGCGGCGGCGAAGATGTCGAAGTTCGTCAACACCTGAGTACCGTTGATCTTCACGTTAAACAATCGTGAACCTGCCGAACTCCAATAGGTTTCGGCGAAGTGCAGCCTCACCGTGTGACTTGAATTCGCGGTGAAGCCTGGGATTGTGTAAGTGAAGTTGGCATCACGTCCGGTCTGATATACGGCCATCGGCGCAGGATTGGTGACGCCGCTCAGATCGATGGTGTTGGCATGGTGGATGGTGCCCCCCCCGGCGAAGTCTTCGTCAGCGACGAAAGGACTCACGGCGGGTCCGCCGGCATTAATCTGAACAGGATTCGAAGTTCCGGACCCGGTCGTCGCGCTGGCGGAAGCGTTGCCAGAACTCCCTACGGAGTTCACGGCTGTCAGCGTGTAGGTGTAGGCGGTTGAAGCAGTCAGCCCCGTGTCGTTGTAGCTGGTGCTGGAAAGACCGCTGGCGATCTGCGTGCCATTTCGGGAGACCTTGTAGGTCACAGCGCCGCCGCAGGGTTGACCGGTAGAGGCTGTCCAGCTTAGGTCGATCTCGCTGCTGGAGACGGCCGTGGCGGTGAAGTTGGTGGGAGTGGTTGGTGGTGAGCAGCCCGCAGGCGGAATAATCTCGATGCCTCTCAGGCTGGGATTAGTGTGCGGATCTCCGTTGGTTCCAGCGGTGAAAGCAATGGTGATTTTCCCGGAGCTATCGGCCGCCGTGGAAAAGACCTTCTCTGTAGCTTTGAACTCGGCTCCGGCATCGGCAAAGATGTCGTAGTTGGTGAGTACCGACGTTCCATTGATGGCGACGTTGAAGGCGCGCTGTCCGGCCGCGGTGTAGGCTGTTTCGGCAAAGTGCAAACGCACTGTGTAATTGCTGTTCGGTGTCAGATTGGGAATGGTGTAGGTCGTAGGTCCCCAGCGCTCCGTTCGATACACTCCCTGCGGTGCTGGATTAGCGACGCCGGAAACGTCGATGACGTCCGGATAGGCGTTCGACGCGCCTGCGCTGTAACCGACGTCCTGGACGAAGTTCTGCGTTCCCGCCAGACTTCCCGAGCTGATCGCAATCGCCTGGACATTCGTGCCAGTCAACGGCGTGGCCACATTGGCCTCGTTGGAGGTGGGCGACTCACCCGACTCCTGCCCCGTAGCTGTGACCTCGTAGTAATAAGTCGTGCCTGGCGTGAGCATCACATCGGTGAAGCTGGTCGCCGAAACTCCTGTGGCGATCATGGTGCTGAAATTCGTGTCAGAGACAGACGAGTGTTCGGTTCCAGCGCTGGTGCTACGGAAGATGTTGTAGGTCAGACCGGGATCGCTCGTGGTGCTCGCGTTCCAATTCAACTGCACCTGACTGTTCGACACTGCGGTCGCTGTCAGAGAAGTAGGACCGTTCGGCGCTGCGGCCTGGTACACCCGGACGTAGTCGATGTTCATGAATTGCGGCAGCACAGTCCCAGCGCCGGGAGGTCCAGGGAATCCGCCGCCGACTGCTACATCGAAGATGATGAAAAAGGGATGAGCAAAAAAGTCCCATTGACCAAGCGTGGATGTCCCACCGTTCGAACCCACACCCATGATTTCCCCTGGAGTGTAGCTGGCATAAATATTCGTCGTACTATCCACGTAGAACTGGACCAGGTAAGGCGACCAAATAACACCAAACGTGTGGTATCCCTGATAAAACGGGTTTGCGGAATTGAAGTGCGCGCCTAGTCCCGTATTGGCATAACCGATTCCATGGATCGTGCCCTTGATTTGCGTCGGCTTCGAGCCGTTGTTCTCCATAATGTCGATTTCGCCACAACCGGGCCAGGTAACACCGTTATCTCCCAGCAGCCAAAAGGCTGGCCAGATTCCCTGACTCGTAGGAATTTGAATACTGGCTTCGATCCTGCCGTAGGAGAAATCCTTGCCAAAACTGCCATTGACTTTGGTTTTGAAGCGGGCCGAGTAGTAGGTCGAGCCCGTCTGATACGTCTTGATTACTAAATGACCGTTCCCGTCCAGGTACGAAGTGGTTCCGTCATCGATCATGTCCTCGATCTCGCCTGTGCCGAAGACGCCTTGGCCGGTGTCGAAGGTCCACCACTGGTTATTGCTGCTAGTGGGAGTAAAGACTCCGGCGGCTCCGTTAAATTCATCGCTCCAAACGAGGTTCCAATTCTGCACCTGTGCGTGGAGGGGAATTGCCAGCAACAGCGCGGCCAGCGCCAAT
>Ga0307479_10000839_pt1 | contig 27822 bp, 18 predicted proteins | sample atmos_gasesECM4C_FD_203743 | JGI IMG/M metagenome (GOLD analysis project Ga0307479, IMG submission 203743) | Hardwood forest soil microbial communities from Morgan-Monroe State Forest, Indiana, United States - atmos_gasesECM4C_515 | ecosystem: Environmental > Terrestrial > Soil > Temperate... | reverse complement strand
ATACGTTATGCCGCGTACGCCGTCCGCTTCGTTTATGAGGATCGCCCCGATGTCCGGTTGAATGGGAAGGCTGGTTTCCTGCTGACCTTGCAAAAGCGGTGTACGCAGATTGCGTTGTTCCTCGATCCCGGGCCCGGCGAAAAGAAACTGCGCGCCTGGACTTTCACCTACGATAACTCGGGGCCCAGCGGTGTTTCCCTGCTCACCGCCATTCAATTCACGATCTTCGCGGCTCACCCGGAATTAGGCCCGGACCTAGTCCGCCCTCCCGTGCGCTTCGGCTACAACTCTTTCGATCCGCGCAATTACTCCGTCGGTTATTACACCTCCGCCGCGGGGGCTCCGCCGCCTTTGAACGATCCCCAGGTGGCGCTGATCAACCTGGACCAGGCGCCCCTCCCCGGAGTCCTGCAGGTGGTAGAGGGCCGGCAGTATTACTGGAGGAACAACGGGAAGGGCTGGGATGCTCCGCGGACTCTGCCGCCCACACCTTTTGCCGGTTCCCTCGCTCGCTCCGGCGTGGCCTTCATGGACATGAACGGCAACGGCAAGCCCGATCTCATGCTTCTGGCAGAGGGAGGACTGCCGGGCTACTACGAAAACGACGGGCAAAATGGCTGGGGACGGTTCGTGGCCTATCCGCGCAATCGCCGGGCGGCGCCCGATTGGACCTCGAGACGCATCCGGGTGGCCGACAACGACGCCGATGGCGTGATTGATGCGATCGAATCCACTAGCCGCGGTTTCGTGGTCTGGCGCAATCAAAGCGAGGCCGGCTGGAGCGACCCGCGCATATCAGTGCGCACGGCAGGCGCGAATCCGGCCAATGTCGATTTCTCCAATCCTCTGGTCGTCTTCGCCGATATGACTGGCGATGGCCTCACCGATATCGTTGAGATCTCGTCCGGCTCCGTGCAGTATTGGCCGAACCTGGGCAATGGCCGGTATGGCGACGGCGTCCGCATGCGCAATGCGCCCCGCCTGTCCGGGCTGCACCAGGATACCGACTCCGTCTTCCTCATTGACGTGGATGGCGATGGCTGCGCCGATCTGGTGCGCGTCACCGCCGATGGGATCTTGGTCGCCATCAATCGCAACGGCGCGGCATTCGCCGATCCGGTGCTGCTGGCTCCCGTCCCCACCCCCATTCCAGGGACCATTCGCTTCGTCAATCTGAAAGGCACGACGGCCGCCGGCCTGGTATGGAACAGTTATCGGACGGGAAGCATCGTCGGGTACGTGCATGTTGAATTAAGCGGCGGTCCCGCGCCTTATCTTCTCAGTTCGGTCGATAACGGTTCGGGACTGGTTTCCGAGTTCTGGTACCGCTCGGCCGTCGAAGAATATCTGGACGACCGTCAGCAGGGTGCCATCTGGGATACCAATTTTCCCTTCCCGCTGTTGGTCGTCGTGCGAACTCGCGAAACCGACCATGTCACCGGGCAGGTGAACGAGATCCAATACCGCTACCATGACGCGCACTACGAGCCGCACACCCGCCGCTTTGAAGGCTTTCGCACCTCCGAGCGGATCGAAAAGGGAGACGAAAGCCGCCCGGATACGCGAACCGTGTTTCAGTTCCTGATGGCTATGGAGCGTGCGTCGGGCAATACCATCGACCACGCCGCCTTGAACGGATCCCTCGCGCGCATTGAGGTGTATGGCCTGGATGCCTCGCCCTCGGAAAACCTCCCCTTCACGCGCGAAGAATCCGAGTATGAGCTGACCGTGCTTGCCGATACCGTGGGCGCGCGGAAGCGGTCCTTCGTCAAAGTGAAGGTCCACCGCATGCTGGATCTCGAGCGCAGCAATGACGTGCGCGGCGAAGAGAAGACTTATGTCTACGACGCAGTGGGCAACGTCGTTCAGGAGACGCATCGTGGCTTCGGCGTCAAGGGCGGTGTCGCCCAGACCGAGCTGACCAGGGTCACGCAGGTGGCTTACGCAAAAAGCGCAACGCACCGGCTTCTGGGCAAACATTCCTCCGTGGTCGTGCGCGATTGGGCCGGAAAAATCGTCTCAGAGAGCCGCTACTTCTTCGATGGGTCCGACTTTCAAGGGCTGCTGCTGGGACGGGCCGACAGGGGATTGGTTGCGCGTGAACTGCGGCTCTCCATGTCAACCGCCGATTTCGCCGCCCGCTTCACTGCCGGCATGGATGGCGCGGCCGCCCTGGGTTACGTGGACGACGACGACGCGGATGGCGTGCCTTCCCGGTTCATCAACGCCGAGCGGCACGCTTACGATGCCCGTGGCCTAAAAATAGCCGACCGCGATCCTATGGGAACCGACTCGCGGTTTACTTACGACGCCACGGGTTTGTTCCGCATCCAGCTTACCGATCCTTTAGGAGTAACCAAATTTGACTACGACCGCGGGATTGGGCAGCCAGTCACCACCACGTATCCCGATGGCGAGGTCGTACGCTTCCGCTACGATGCGCAGGGGCGCGTGATTTCCTCGGCCACGCCCTCCGAGGATCCCGGCCAGCCGCCCCGGACCTACTCGTATGACGATTCGATCGTACCCCACATGCGCGTCTGCAGCATGCGTCCCAAGCAGGGCGCCGCGCCGGCATGTGAGGTGTTGACGTACTTCGATGGCCGGGGCAACGAATTCCAGCACCGCGCGCAGATGGACGCGGCGACTTACGTGGTCTCCGGCCACCGCGTCTTCAATCCCTGGGGCGACTTGAAGCAGGAATTCCAGCCCGTCTTTTCCGCGTCTCGCGCTTTTTCGGCCGTGCCGCCCCCCGACAGCCCGTCCCGCACATTTCAATATGATGCCCGCGGGCGCGTGGTGCGCAGCGTCAACTACAATGGCGGCATCGCGACCGCCGCCTTCCTGCCGTTCTCCGCGCAAACCGGCGACGCCAACGATACCGACCAATCGCCCGCCAACGTGGCGCGCGGGCAAGCCGGCACGCCGCATCGCGAAGAGTTCGATGTCTTCCGCCAGCGGACCGGGGTTATCGAAGACTTGGGCGGTGGCAAAACGTTGACCACCACGTACGCAATGGACGCCCAGGGCCGCATTCTGGAAGTGCACGATGAGCTCGGACTGGTCAGCAGTTACATCTACGATCTGCTGGGGCATCGTTACCAGATGTCGCACCGGTCCGCCGGCGTGCGTAAGCTCTGGTACGATGCGCGCGGCCGCGTGGTCCGTTCGCTGGACGCTAACGGCAACGACTTGCGCGTGAACATGGACGCGCTCGGCCGCTTGCGAACCTTGTCCTCCGCTGGCGTCACGCTCGAAGAGTACACCTATGAGACCGGGGGTGGCGTCAATGATGTGGGCAAGGTTTCCCGTGTCACTTACCGTGGCGGGTCGCAGTCGCTGGCGTATGATGCCGCCGGCCGGGTGAGCTCCAGCGAATTCCAGTTTGACGGAATGACCGGTACTCACAAGATCGATTATGAATACGACTACCTCGGCCGCGAAGTAGCGCAGCAGCATTCGGACGGCGTTCGTGTCGCACAAGGGCTCACGTTGAATGGTTGGGTGAAATCTATCGACGGCCTGCTCTCCGACGTTCAATACAATTCGCGCGGCCTGCCCGAAAAGATTGCCTTCGCCAACGGCGTGGTTACCGACATGAGCTATCTGGATGGCGCCGGAAGAGTGAAGAGTCAAAAGACCACCGGACCGCACGGCGAGATCTACGAAAATGTAGCTTATGATTTCGACCTCATGGGCTTGTTACTCAACAGGAACGATGCAGCGCCCGCAGGCCGCGGAAACGCGGCGTACGCGTACGACCCGCTGTATCAGGTCACCGCCTGCACCAGCAATGAGGCCGGACCTGCGGTCACCAATCAATACGACTATTTCAATCATCTCAACATTGCGCGCTTCGATGAGGCGGGAGCAAGTTTTCAATATGACGATCCGCTGCACCCCGACCGCATCCACGGCCTGACTCCCACCGGCGGCGCGCGCCAGGATCTGAACTACGATGCCAACGGCAACCTACTCGCTCTAACCGGAAAGGCGTTCACCTATAACGAGAAGAACGAGTTGGCACGAGTGGTGCGAGCCGATGGCGTCACCGCCGAATATGCCTACGACCCGCATGGACAGCGCATTTCCAAACACGTCACCGATGCGCCCGGGCTCGATGCGCGGACCCTCTTCGTGGGTAACAGCGTGGAGATCAGCGGCGGCGTTACCACCCACTTCGTGTATCTGGCGCAAAGACGCGTCGCCCTCATCCGCGGCGCACAGACCAAATCCGTGCACTCCGACAATGCCGGTAGCACAGCGTTCTTTACCGATTCCGGCGGCGTCAAGCTGGCCTCCATCGCTTATCGCCCGTTTGGCAACGTGGCGCATTCCGATGGAACTGTTGATTCCCGAACCTACAGCGTGCATCCCTTCGACGAGGAATCCGGGCTGTACTACATGCGCCGCCGTTACTATTCGCCAGAGATCGGGCGCTTCCTAACCCCCGATCCCCTGGTCCTGCACCAGCCACAGAAGCTGCTGGGAAACCCTAAGGCGCTGCATCCTTATATTTACGTCGCGAACGATCCTCTCAATAACGTGGATTATGACGGGCTTTCGTTCTGGAGCGTGGTCGGGGCCATTGTCGGTGTCATCGTAGCGGTCGCACTGGTGGTCGCGGTTGCCGTTTTGACCGTGGCTACGGGTGGAGCGTTCGGGGTGGTGCTCGGCATCGTGCTGGCCATCGGCATTGTCAGCGTCTCTTATGCCATTGCCGACGCCAACCGCGGTTCGGGAGTGGGCGAGTTCTTCCGCGGCTTTATGATCGGTTTCAACGCCGGGTTGAATGCCGCTATCGGCACGATGATCTTTGGACCGGGCATTGGCATCGCTCTGGGCGTGATCAATTTCCTGGCAGCCTTCGATACCATTGCGGGCAATAAGATCTATCAGGGCATCTTGGGCTGGTCGAGTTGGCTCATGCCGATGTCCTGGCTCGCTACCGCTGTGGGCTTGATCTTCTTCGTGATCAACGTAATCGTGGCGGGCGTGACGTTCCAACAGTGGGACGCGGCCAAGATCGACAAGATCAGCATCCATTGGGAGACCGGCGCCATTGTCATGCGGGGAGGGTTGATCCACCCTGCGGGCGGGGCCACGGGGTTCAACCTGGGCCAGTTCTCATTCCTCGACTCCGGGGGCAGCGCCGAGGAACACGAGACCGGACACGGATTGAATGTGGCCGCCTTCGGCTCTATCTTCCACTTCGTGGCCGCGATCGACCAGAACGTGTTCGGCTCCGGTGCCGATACTTACTCCGAACACCTCGCCGAAAGCCACGATCCCAATAAGGCCGATCCGACCCAGTGGTGGGATATGTGGGACCCTCGTCATGCCTGACGCCGCACCCTTCATTGTCTCCGCCGATTCACACATGACCGAGCCGGCGGACTTGTGGGTGGAGCGGCTCGACCGCCCCCTGCGCGCCGCGGCACCGCGCGTGGTGCGCGATTTCTACCGGGATGCCTACTTGTTCGTGGCACCGGGGATCGTTCCGTTCGCCGTGGCCACCGGATTCGGCGCTGGAAAAAGCGGCACGGAATTGAAGAAGCATCAGAACCGCGGGTACGAAGCCGCCCGCCCCGGAGGCTGGGATCCTGTGGAGCGAGTCAAAGATCAGGATCTCGACGGGGTCCACGCCGAAGTTCTGTATCCCACCCACGGGATGCGGCTGTTCAGCCTGCCCGACGCCGCCTTGCAGCGAGCCTGCTTCCGCGTCTACAACGATTGGATCGCGGAGTTTGCCGACTATGCTCCCAAACGCTTACACGCGCTGGCACTCATTTCCCTCCACGACGTGGGCGAGAGCATACACGAACTGGAGCGCGGCAAGAGGCTCAGCCTCAAAGGTGCGATGATCTGGGGCTCCACGCCTCGCGGGATGCCCTCCTTTGGGACCCGCGCCTACGATCCGTTCTGGCACGCCGCCCAGGAACTGGAGATGCCGGTCTCCCTGCATGTGATCGCCGGCGGTAGGCCTCACATTCCCACGGTGCACGAATCACATTTTGCCCGCTACATGAATGTCATCTATGAAGTGCAGGGCTCACTCATCGACATTGTCTGCAGCGGAGTTTTGGAACGGTTCCCCGGGCTGCGGATCGTCTCCGCGGAGAATGACGTGGGCTGGTTCCCGCACTTCCTGTTCCGGCTGGATCACGCTTACGAAAAATTTGGCAGGCTCCTGGTCGATCCTCTGCCGCTGCCGCCCAGCGACTACGTGCGGCGACAGGTCTACGCCACATTTCAGGACGATCCCGTCGGCCCGCGCATGTATGAGCTGTTCGGCGAACACAATTACATGTGGGCTTCCGATTATCCGCATGCCGATTCCACCTGGCCGCACTCCGCCCAGGCCATCGAACACGCTTTCGATCGTCTGCCCCGGCAGGCCGTCGAGAGAATGACCGGCGACAATGCATGCATGCTTTACCGCATCGAACGGGGCGCTGAAACGTATGCTTCCAGACGCGCAGTGGGCGCGCTCGGGACGTCACCTTGAGACGTTTGGCGTACGACATAGGACGCCGGAGCGCCGACGCTTGAGACGCGCGTCCTCTAGCGATTTGTTAGTCGGCACTCCCCAGACGCGCCAGGGTCCAGGAACGCCATTGGGCGCATTTCGTGTCGGCAATCCGCTTGAGCAAATCGTCCCCATCTCGGATCAATGACCCCCAAAATTCGCGATTGCGCGATGTTGGCGATAACGTCCTTTATCATTCACTACTTCGGTTGGCAATTTGCGACGCTCGGAGGTCGTGGGTTTGACCAATTCGGCACCGGGACCGTTCGAAACTCGCCGGATTCCAGTCACGAGTTCCGGGCTCAGCCAACCGCTCTCAGCAGACTCATCGGCCAGTCGTCGGATTGCGGAGAGATGAAGGTTGATCGTCGCGGCTGACAGGGAAAGATTTTCCGGCTCTGCACGAGAATTCGGAGAGACGCGCATTTTAGGCGGCTTTCCGAAGAACGATGAATTCGGTCTTGGTGACCGCCATGCGCTGAGCCTTGAGCAGTAGGTAGGCGAGATTCTTGTAGCCGCGACCTCTTCGAAGGAGGGTTTTGATGTTGGCATTGATGGCTTCCACTACTCCGAAGCGTACTTTAGTGCGGCAGTAGTTGAGGATGCCGTCCAGGTGATCCAGCAGCATGGAGGCGAGGTTTTGAAAGGGCTTCAACCGTTGCCAGCGCAGTTGATCGATCCAGCTCTGCAAGTAGCGCAGCATAGCTCCTTCATAGCGGTAGGTCCACAAGCGTTCCAAACTTTCCTTTAGAAGGTAGGCTTTCATCACCCGTCGATTCAGGGCGAACAGCTCGTTTAACTGCTGGCGTTTTTGGTTGTCCAGATTCATCCAGCGCGTCAACAGCAGCCAGCGTTTGCCCTTCACGACACCGCGCATGCGTCCACCTTTGCGGAAGAACTCCGCTCGGCGCACTTCATCGATGGCTTTATTGGCATGCTGCTGAACATGGAACTTGTCGTAGACGATGCGGCAGTTGGGCGCCCACTGTTCAATGCTGTTGGTGAACGGCCGCCACATATCCACACAAGCCGCCTCGATACGCTTCCGCTGGCTTTCCCTGAGCTGGGTGCGGAAAAACTCATCGAGCGTTTCTTGCTTGCGGTCCTGCCCGAACCACAAGGGCTCGCCGGTCTCCAAGTTGCTGACCACAGTGATGAATTTCATCTGCTTGCCGAAGTAGATCTCATCCACGCCCATCTGTTCCAACCGCTCCTTGCGCCGCGTGGCACTCCAGCGCTGGAGATACCGCAGGTCAATCGCTCGCACTGTGCTGGCAACCAGTCCAAACTGCCTGGCCACCTGGCGAACCGATGCGCTTTCGCACGCCAGCCCCACCGCATCCTCAAAGTCTTTGCTGAACGGCGCTTTGCTCGGCAGTTGCGAAACCTTCTCGATCCTTACCCCGCACTCGGGACAGCACACCCGGTACAGTTCGATGATTACCGTGGTCCGATACTTCCTCCACGGCAAGTCGCGCACCTCGCGCTGGTAATAATCATGGGCGTCAGTGAACTTCCTTCCGCATCCCGAACAGATCAGCTTGCGGTTGCCCCGTTTCCGCCGCACCCATAAACGCAGTGTCATGGCGGTTTCATCGATTTCGTGTCGAAAGACTCGGTAGCCTGGCCAATTCAAGATTCTCGTGAACTCGTTGTCGCGCATTCCATCGAGTCTAGCCGAACACCCCCATCACGGAAACCCGCTCTCTTATTGGGCCTCTCCGAATTCTCGCTCAGAGCCGATTTTCCAGGAACGAGCGGTACCGCAACACAACGGACCGGTTAAACGCTAATCGCGGCTCGTCGCAATACCAGGCGATGAACCTTTCGATGGCGTACTTATAGCTCCGTTGCGAATGTGCAGAAGCAAGCGTATTGAGCACGGCCGCTTTGGATTGTTCCAGTTCAGGGATTGTGAGGGTTACAGGGCCATTGACGGACTTGCGTTGTTTCTTGGACATAGGAAGCGGCTCCTTTCAACCGCTTCCAGAGTTTCGGGCTCGCGCAAGCTCAGCACGATGAGCCGTGCCGGAGCCGAGTTCCGTTCCCTTTGAAGAAACGGGACCAGGATTGTTGACGCGAAAGTATTACGGTTAGAAAGTCAACGTAGGGGGAGAGAACGCTAACGGCTCTTCTCCGCCCTTTCGCGTGAACGAGAATCGTTACTTCCCAGAACCCCGTCTGGATAGTTTCCGAATCACCAGCCACGATACCTCGTCAGTTTTGACCGGAGCGAAACCCCAAGGATCATTTCATTACGCTTGCTTTTCGGTAGCTCGTCAAGCTCGTCATCACTTTCTAGCGTTTCAAATTGCTCAGGCGTAAGATGCCGGTCGGAGCGATTGAAGGTCTTAACCATACCTCCTGCTGGCACCTTCAGTTACCTTGCTATAGTCCCAGCGAATTTTTTGGAGGTGCGTTCCTGTGCATGGCCGGTGCAAGTTTCTGAGACCATCAAGGCCACCGGGGATGAGTTGCATGATTCTCGCCTGGTAGAGCTTGCTCCGCGCCTGGAGGTCACAGACGGGGGTGAGATACCAGATCCAAACAGGTCGCGCCCAGCCATCTTTCGAAGTCGCCTAACGCTTACCGCCGACCAGAGGAAGCATTCCGGGTTGCGTTCGGCGTCTTTTTACGTAGACCGCGACTTGACGGGCATCTGCCAGCCGGGGGACAGGCTGCACATTAGACGGACACCCTGTGGTGGGCTCGGCCTGTCTCTGCTGCGTAACGATCAGCTTGTTGTGGCTGTGGGCGCCATTGCGAAGGTACCATTGGGAAATGAAGTTAAGATAGAAACGGCACACCAGCGTGTGCACGAAGCGGAATCCATTTTTAGACGGGATGATCCCGAGTTCGAGTTCCCAGAGTTTCCCGTGCAAATCAGCGTTCGTGGCCTTACTCGGATTAAGTTCCGCGGATGGGTGAGGCTGGAACAATACGATATGTGGCTGAAACATGGATTTGTCCCGGGCATGCCTGGCACAGATGAATGCGCTGCGATTCTATTGAAGGGAGCCTGTGGACACACGACAGCTATCACCTCGGCACAGTTATTGGACGGAGGCAAGCTGGAAATGGTCCGTTGGCAGGAAACGCAGCGCTAGCCCCGCCTGGTTATAAAATGCTGTCCCGAAGTCCCGATCTGGGAAAGTTGATCAGCCTGGTTCTGTCGTGCGCTCGGCCAAAATGGCAAGGGCTTGCTCGACCTTGTGCCTCTCCGCCTGCTTATCGCCTTGCTGCTTCGCCAGCAATCCTCACTTCGCGTAGCAGCAGCCCAGACCCCCCGACGCGACCCCGGCCCTCAGGCGTCGATGGGCGCAGTTGATTTGCCCTTACGGGATATTGAGAGTCAGCTTGGTCGGACAGATCTGACCGCCTCCGACGTTCACCATCGCCGAGGCAGAGTAGTCGCGACCATTCTTGTGCGCTTTCGCGGTGACGCGGTGCAGTCCGGGGGCGACGTATCCGATGCTGCCCGCCTTTCCGCTGAACCGATCCGCGATCATGCCGTCCAGAGAGAGTTCGACGGGCGTATCCGCCCTGTCGCCATCGGTCACTTCGACGTCGATGCCGCCAGGACGGCCCGCTTCCCTCTGCGCCTTCAAATCCTTTTCAAACTGTGCCAGATTCGTTTGGAACTCCTGCAGCCACACCTGCGTCTCTTTTTCGGTCTGTTCTTTGACTTCGATTATCACAGAACGTACACGCTCGATCATGCGCTCAACGGCCTCGTTTTGCTCCGGCGTGCCCGCTGGTGCGGTTGACAGTTTGCGCGACAGCGCCGCCCAGTCCAAACGAAATGCCTCCCGCGCTCTCTCGATCGCCTGCATGGCCACAATGTAGCGCATCCATCCCGTGGAGTAACCGAAGTACTTGTCCAGCAGGAAGATTCCCCCCGCGACCGCGAGGAACAGATATCCAAGTTGACCAAAGCGGAGATTCGCAAAGGTGTCGAGCCAATGCCAGCGAGGTCGCGCTCCAAAGACAGAGACGAGAACCGGCACGAGTCCGCCAAAGACGGTCAGAATCACGGCGAAGAACCGCAACGCCTGCGATGTGACGGACCGACCGGACTTCTTGCGATAGTACCAGTTCAATTCATCTTGAATCTTCTTCTCGGCGTAGAGGCGCAGGCTCTCCAGATGTGCGCTCGTGTCGCCTGACCAGTCAGGCGGCACGAACGGATCGGGCGTTGGTGGGTTGCGTCGGCGTAACATGCAGTGTCCTGGTCACGAGATGTTGTTCAAGATGCAGGTTTGATTTTCAGGAGCGCCCATCGTCTTCCGTCACCACACACAGCAGACGACGGGCGCTCTTGAGCAGACACCCCTCTCTGTTTGGTGGCTCGACGGATGAGCGACCGGGAAGCCCCGTCGATGGTAGTTCCATGCTGCGAATACACTGGCCCCAAGGGAGGTGGCTGTCAAGAAACAATTCTCTGGCGCTTTAGCTCAGCTGCCACACGATCAAAGTTTGGGACTTTTTACCAAGCGCCGTGCTAGCCGCATTCACTGCTGATCCTTGCGCAAAGCTTACCCCTCTCTCCCGAAGGCGTCATGATCGTTTCAGCACGCACTCGTTGCGCGGTGCCATCGAACGCCGACCCAGCCTAGAGTTCCGCGAACGCCGTTTCGAGATAACTTTGGTGTAGCAGATCATCTGGAAGATGGCGAGATCAGTCAATACAAGCGCGTTCTCGGCACCAATCCTTAAACGCCCGCTGGTTGGCCAGGCTCTTTCGGTCGTACCAAGCAAATCTGATGTTCTAGGCGTTCCATGGTTGGGTCGGCGTCAGGCAATTTAGTGGCCGTTGTGCTCATTAGCTGGAGATTCCATCTCTTTCCAATGGGAATGCGATGAAGGATTTGCACGAAAGTCGATCTAAGCTGTGAAACAATTCATTGGCTGTTCCGTTGGAATCTGCTGGATTTCCGTGACAGATAGGTAGATAAAAGGTACTGTCTAACAAAGCCTACTTCGCCAGCAGCTCAGCTATCTCGGAAAGCGTGACCAAGCGAACCACCCGCGCGGCCCTATCCTCACTGGCCGTGACGATACGGTCTCCGTCGGGCGAGAACACCGCGCTGGAAACAATGTCCGTGTGACCTTGCAGAATAGCCAGCAATTGGCCGCTGGAGGCATTCCATACGCTCGCGGTGTGGTCTCGACTGGCGGTGACGATGCGCTGGCCGTCGGGTGAGAACACCGCGCTCCAAACATAATCGGTGTGCCCCTGCAGCGTAGCTAGGAGTTGGCCAGTCGAGGCATTCCACACCCGCGCGGTCCGGTCCCAGCTAGCAGTGACGATGCGCTGGCCGTCGGGCGAGAACACCGCGCTGGAAACAATGTCCGTGTGACCTTGCAGAATAGCCAGCAATTGGCCGCTGGAGGCACTCCATACGCGCGCGGTGTGGTCTCGACTGGCGGTGACGATGCGCTGGCCGTCGCGCGAGAACACTGCGCTCACAACAGCGTCGGTGTGGCCTTGCAACGTGGCCACGAGCTGGGCTCTGGCGGCATTCCACACGCGCGCCGTCTTGTCCTCACTGGCGGTGACGATACGGTCGCCGTCGGGTGAGAACACCGCGCTGAAAACAATGTCCGTGTGACCTTGCAGAATAGCCAGCAATTGGCCGCTGGAGGCACTCCATACGCGCGCGGTGTGGTCTCTACTGGCGGTGACGATGCGCTGGCCGTCGTGCGAGAACTCCGCGCTCCGAACAATTCCCGTGTGGTCTTGCAGGGTGGCCAGGAGTTGGCCGCTCGATGCATTCCACACCTGCGGCGCGAGTTGGTCCCCACTGACGGTGAGGATGCGCTGGCCGTCGCGCGAGAACACCGCGCTGTTAATACGGCCCGTGTGGTCTTGCAGAGTGGCCAGGAGTTGGCCGCTGGCGGCATTCCACACCCGTGCGGTCCGGTCCCAACTGGCGGTGACGATACGCTGACCGTCGGGCGAGAACTCAGCTTGCGTAACCCTGGCGCTGTGGCCCACGAGGTTGGCCAGGAGTCGGCTGCTGGCGGCATTCCACACCAGCGCTGTATGGTCTCGACTTGCGGTGACGATGCGCTGGCCGTCGGGCGAGAACACCGCGCTCAAAACAGCATTGTTGTGGCCTTGCAGGTTGGCCAGGAGTTGGCCGCTGGCGGCATTCCACACCCGCGCTGTCGTGTCATTACTTGCGGTAACGATGCTTCGGCCGTCGGGTGAGTACACCGCGCGCACAATAGCATCGTTGTGACCTTGTAGAGTCGCTAACAGTTGTGGGAATGAGTCGGCGACCGCTGTGGAGGCCTCAGTGGTCCTAGCCGTTTGCCAGGCCTTCGCGGCTAGGCTGAGCGCTGCCGGTCGGTCACGGTTGAGGGCCACCTCTGCTCGTACGGCCAACGAGCGAGACTCAGCCTCCTGTGCACTTTTGACCGCTACGTTCTTCTGTCTTTGCGCATACAGTGCGAATCCTCCCGCGGCAAGCGCGAGACTCAGAAACACGAGAGCAAACGTCCACACGATTGTCAGCGCGCGGCGTTTTTGTGCTCGCTCCTGCCCGTGCAATTCTTCCCAAGTCCGCGGAGCATGCAAGCGAAGAAATACCTGCTTCAGGTCCTCGACCAGTAGCGCATGGAGGGTTTGGTTGTTTGGATTCGTCAAAATCTCTGATCGCCGATGTTGCAGAGGAGTCCAAAGAGGCTCACTTCCGAGGTTGGTTCGAACAGCGGCCGGCAGTAGCCTGTCGCGGATCTCATCCCATGATTTGAACTCCCCGTCCGTTACGATGATTAGAACCTGGCCTTTGCGCGGCCGGCTGAACCAGTGATTGGCTTCTAATTCCATGCCGCCGCTCTGAGCAGCTCCCGGCGATGCGAGCACGATGAGATGAGTCGAACGATCCATCCGGTCGAACAACTCTTCTTGGAGGCTGGAGCCAGCGGGCAAGCTGGAGAGATCGCGAAAAATTGTCTTGGCACGCAGCTTGTACCAGGGGCACAGGAATCGCTGAAGCACAGAATGAATCACTGGGGCAGCCTTACTGTCGGACTTCCAACTGTAAGACAGAAACGCGTCGTACTTATCGGCCGAGTCGACCCAGACTAGCGAGCGGAACCAGGAAGGCACCCAGCGTCGCCACGCCCTTGGCCTGGCCAAGTCGAGCCGTGCAGATTCAGCTTCACTCATGATCGGTTGCCGGCAGAAAACGCAGCTGGGCTGCGCGACCGAGACGCGGTCCACGCAAGCTGATAGGCCACGGAGTGCGCACGGTTTCCGTTCGGTAGATATTGGGATTGTCGGCACCGTCAACCATGCGCTTAGCCTCGATGAGTCGCCGGACCTTCGACCCCAAGTCCTCACGTGCGTTGACCTCGGCCCAGTGCTGGGCAAGGCGTCTTGCCGGTATGCTCTTCGTAGGCTGGGAAACGGTTACAGCGCAGTAGATCTGGCGCGTGAACCAACTTCACAAGATGGTCGGCCACGGCCCCTCCGAGTAAATTAGGGCATACAAGAGTATACACAACTGCTTAAGGCCATAATCCGTTAAAAGCTGAATGATTCCTGCCAAAACTTCCTTCGACTCCTTGACTACCGAATCTGGTGGATCAGAGAAATCGAAGTCAACGCGATGCAACGTTCGATTTTCCAAGCCTAACAACCTGTGGTGTCAGTCTGGATGCGGGCAGACGCTGACATTGACGGTGACATCATTGTGAATCTGCAATGCCCCTTTCCAAGGTAACGCGACAATCCCAGAGAAGAGTCACGGGCCATAAGTCCACTTCGCGGACATCACCACTGATCTCACTGAACCCCGTTTCCGGATTGACGATACGCCCGGTTGTGGGAAGTCTCACCAGATAGGTAACGAGTAACGCGCTAGTGTTACCGAACCGATCAAATTCCCCGCCGGTCTGAAGTTAAAACGGTATTCCGTCGCTGTCGGACCAGAAAAGCACGCTCCGGCTGTCCGTAGTCCAAGCAGTAGGAGAGTCATTTCGTTCGGTGAGTGTCAGTCGTCGCTGGGCCTTCAGCTGCCAACCGCCACCCTCCAGTTCTGCGATGGAGACATGCGACCGCGAGTACTTAAGTTTTTTTTGGGGCATTTGGAACGAGCATTCCTAGATCCCTTCCAATTCTGTCTTCAATGCCTGTATTAGATTTTCTTCAAACAGCTTCATTCCAGGTGGAGTGTATTCATACTGGATGTAGCGGATGGCCTGCAAATCGAATGGCACATCATTCTTGTTTTGGGTAATGAGGATTACGGTTTTTCCGAGTGTATGCGCCATTCCGATTTCGTAAAAAACGTTCGGGTTCCGACCGGTACAGTCTGCGATGATCACCCGCGCCGTATTAATGGCCTCCCAAACATCCGACATGATGTGATGAGCGCCAAAAAAATCATCCGCTCGGTTTGCGCCCAGATTGAGGGATTTCGTCACCTTTAGAATGTGGTCGTCGTACACCGGCCGCAACGCGGGCTTGAACGACATCACGACAAACACGTCCAATGGGCCACCGAAGCCGGCTGGCTTGCCAAAGTAAGGACTGACAGTGATCGTGTCGCTTCGCGCTTCGCCCAGTTTCTTGAGACTAAGGCCAAGCGTCGCCTGAATTCGGTTCCAGTTGGGGGTCACTTCAAGGGTGCCGGAAAGAGTTCCGGCGGGGCCGGTGTGCACGATCAGCCCCGTCGCTTCCAGCTCCCTAAGGATGCTCTCCAGCTCGTACCTGCCATACGACGGAGACACAGCGAGCACTTTGCACAGGGTGTCTACATCGTTCGCGAGGTGATCCCGCACCGCCACCATTACATTTGCCGCATTCAATTCCTTCATAATGGCTATTCATTGTCCCCCTGGCAGACATGGCTGTCAAAAGAAGTCGCAGGATTTCCGGAATGCTCAAACTGAACGCGTACATGGCCTCTTGCATCGCTCGCGATGAGGTTCGTCAGCGCACCATCGCGAATCTCTCGGCCACCGACTGGAAAGAAACTCTCACCGTCGAGTTCGACGACCCTTCCAAGCGGAGCCCGCTAGAACGCCATAGCGAGCTCTTGAGGCGCATTCTTCGCCGCGCCGCTGAAGTGGAGGAGATATTCTTGTTTCTCGAAGACGACCTGGATTTTAATCGGCATCTACTTCACAACCTCTCCGCATGGGCTCCTCTCCAGCGGCTCTTACCAGGTGGGCACTTCTTCGCCTCCCTATGCAACATGGGCATCCCCCTCCTGAAATCTTTCCCTGAGTTGGCGTATAGCGAGGCCCTTTCAGCTGTGGCCGTTGGAAGCCACGCCTTTGTAATTTCGCAAACCACTGCGCGATATCTGTTGACGTGCTGGGGAGTTGAGTCCAACCCGCGTGCTGACGTCAAAGTCCTTCGTCTGGCCGCGCGTGTTGGCCCTCTGCTCTATCACCTGCCTTCTCTGGTCCAGCACGTTGGAATACACAGTCTGTGCGGGGGTTTGTTCCAAGATGCGGCTGACTTCGACAAAGGCTGGAAATCCACCAGTAGCTTACCGACCCGTTAGCGGTTGGCTAAAGGGAGCCATTTTTGCCGGTTTCAGACGAGCCAAACAAGTGAATAGTTCCGGCCTGTGGATACTCAGAAGCGGGAAGCGGGACGGCTGACCCAAAACGATGCGTCGAACAGGTGAAAACGCCGGCCTGATAATAGACGAAGCTGTAACTCAGTGCTCTCGGTTAGCCGGCAAACCTTCCCTAAGCCGAAGGCTTACCGTTTGCCCGTCGCACGTCCACACCGGACAGCGGCTGCAGAAGTTGCAGATTTGTTGGTAAAAACTTGGCGACAAGGCAGGAGCTATTGCCTTGAACGCCGTTTTGGGACCGTGTCGCTAGGCCGATATGAAGGGCAGCTCAAAGCGGGGGTAGAACGCCCAAACGAAAATCAAGTGAGGACCTCGCAAGAAGGGGGTTCGCCACTCACATTTTGCATGACCGCACCGATGTCATCCGGCAGGATATCTACCTTGCGTTCTTGCCCACACGAGTGTCGGGGTGCTTTTCATCTCCTTGAGGTAGCCGTGGACACACCCTTCGATATGGCCCGCTGCCGAAAACTTCACTCCACTCGAGCAAGCTGAGATTACGTCGAAGGCGTGAGCAGGCTTCTTCCTCAAGTCGGTCCGAGCTGAGATGTTGTACGGCAACTCCCAGAGCCTGACACTGTGGTCTCCCTCGTGGCCTCCCGTTGCCAAGTACCGTCCGTCCGGACTGAAGGCAACCTTACTGACTAGCCCATCCGTATTGACGATCCGCGTAACCTCCTTGCTTATCTCCAATCCCATATTCTTCCAAGGCGGTGGTGACTTCCGATCGCCAAATGCTTCGTGTCCGGGCTGAACACAGCTTCGTATCCAGCCTCATCAAGGAGAAACCTAGCAGCCACTCGGCCTTGAGGAACTTCCCACACCAATGCGCTCTGATCGTAGCTTACGGTTGCGAGGAATTGCCCGTCAGGACTGAACGTGACTGAATGGGCGCGGTCGTTGTGGACCTGTGCTTCGCCAGAATTAAGAGCGCCTTTGAAATGAACAATATACAGCAACATTCAAGAGGCAAAAAATGAGAGCCCATTCAACCTGGCGATCGAGATGTAACAAGGTTGCATCGGTGAAGGCGGCTGGATGGAGTTTTTGCGTAGCACAGCGGGCCAGAGGTCCGCTTCGGGGCATCTGAGGCCCGTGTATGTCCTACGTCCACAAAAGCTCTTCGGCTGGGGTTACTGAATACACGCGTATATCGCGCGCACGGCTTAGTACTGGAGTCTTTGGAGTCGGACCGCTACGATTCAAGCTCCGTAATGAGCCGGTCGGCATTGGGCTCAATGAATGAGCGCAACTGGGCTAAGCATTTTCGGTACTTCTGCTCGGCGCCCTTCACGTAATCCGGCCAGGGGTTCTTGATGTCGCCTTCGAACCCAAAGAACTCGCTGAGCAATTGAGTCTTCTTGGGCGGCAGGCCAGCACGGAGTTTCCGGTCCATCACGAGAATCAAATCAGCATCTTCAAGGATGCCCTTGTTCCTTTTCATAACGCGGTGTGCTTCCAGTAGATCCTCGCCGAAAGCTTCTGTTATAGCGTTTCGGGCCCCATTGCTGGCGCGAACGGACGTTCCGTATGTAGCAGCCATGGATTCGAAGCGAATTGAAAACGGCAAGTTTCTGCCTTCGAATGCCTTTCTAGCCACAATCTTCGACATAGCACACCGACAGGTCCCCCCATAGCTCACGAAGACAACAAGCTTTTCAGAGGCGGACTTTGCAATTCCGACATCCCGGAGCCACGCGTCCACCGCACGCCGAATTGTCGTGGCGATATCACGAGCGTCGAACTCCTTATACAAGTGTCCGACTATGTCGGATGGAAGGCGGGGGAGATGATGCTCCTTCAGCAGCAGCACCTTTTTCTCCAGAGCCAGCATGTGCCCGAGCTCTAAGCTGACATTTGGGTTGTAATCCTTTTTGACCAACTGTTCGAACACGGCAACGCCGAGATCGCACGCATTCATGTAATACTTGACATTCTCCCAGAGAGACTCCGAATAGGCTTTTTGGTCAGCCCTTAGGAGATTCATTCCGTAGCGGCGCAAAGCCGTGCGAAGACTCCCGACGACCTTTCGGTTCGCCACAGAATCCGCAAACCGCATCATTAGAAATACATTAAATGCGGCGTTGGGATATTCCGCCAGGACAGGGTTGTGCTCAACACTCATTGCTCGATCGAATTCTATAGCACGCGAGTCCTTCAATCTAGAAGACTAGCTTCTTGTGAACATTTGGGCCGACTGGTGGGGCGGCGAGCCGTCTCGGCGTGGAAGGAAACTCTGAGATTTGTGAAACTGCCGTTACAGTCCAGAAGTCCGGTTCTGGGAAACGTCTGCATTCACTAACTGAGCGACGAACGATACGTCCTTTATCGTAACCTATCCAACATCGCGCATCATGCCCCAGACCCGGACTCGGGCCCGCGACCTATTCAGACTGTTGTTCTTCCGGCCGAGTCATCAAAATATTGCCGCCTGGCCAGTTGTCGCGCCACTCGTCTCTTCGGCCGGATATATCTTCACGTGCCGAGCAACTTCGTGGCGCCTGAGACTGTCCAAATGGAGCAACAATCAATGCTGCGATTGCTAGTGGGAAGGGGATTTCTCGACAGGTATTCGCGACCGCCCTCAACTTCTGGTTTGGGTGGTTCTATTCAACTGACCAACCTCCAGCCGATCAGAAGCCACAAGCCGACTAAATTCCGTATATTGGATGAGTGGCAGCCAGTGGCATATTCCTGTCCTACGCGCGCAAAGACGATGAGCCGTTCGTGGTCGCCCTCTCCGATGCGCTTTGTGAGGCCGGCTTTGCGGTCTGGTTCGACCGCGTTTCGATGCCGAACCGCGGGCTCTCCTTTTACCAGGAGATTCGCGATGCGATCGACTTTCACGATCGGCTTATCGCCGTCATCGGACCAGCCGCCGCCACCTCTGCGTATGTCAGATCCGAATGGCAATACGCGCTGGTAGCAGGCAAGCCGGTCACGCCGCTGCTGCGAGCCGGCGATTACGACCTGCTTCCCGCGGAGCTGCGGAATCTTGACTGCCCCGATTTTCGCGGTCAATGGGATCACACGAAGTTCGACAAGCTCGTGACCGACCTCAGAGGTGCTCCCTCGGTACTCGGCGAGCTCTTTGATGTTCCGAGTCCTCCCCCTCATTTCCAGCCGCGCATCAACGAACTCGAGGCGATCAGCGACCACGTCTTGCCGGATCTGAAGGCACCTGTCGTCGTTGCCCTCAACGACCGTGCAACGGTCATTCACGGAATGGGGGGAGCGGGAAAGTCCGTGATCGCGGCGGCGTTCGCCCGCAACTGGGAGAGTCGCCGCGCCTTTCCCGACGGAATACTCTGGCTGGACCTCCGTCACACGGCCTCGCGCACCGCGCCGCTAGCGGCGATTGGCGCGCGCCTCGGCGACGACCCCGCCGCCTACAGCGACTCGAGCGGGATCACTCGGCTCGCCGAGTGCCTGCGCGACAAGAGTTGTCTCATCGTGGTGGACAATGCCGAGTACCTGGAGCAGGTCCGGCCTGTAAGGGAGGCGCTCGGCCACAAGGCCCGGCTCCTGATCACGACCCGGCAAAGTTCCCTCGCGAGCGGGCTCGGCGGTCGCGAGGTCGGGCTCGGTAATCTGACGGTCCCAATGGCCCTGGCACTGCTAGGGGACTGGTCGGGACGCGATGTCGCGGAGCTGCCGCGCGAAGCAGAAATTCTTGTACAACGCTGCGGTGCGCTCGCATTCGCGCTTGCACTTTGCGGCGCCGCCCTTCGACACGGTGCCAGCTGGCAGGCACTGCTCGACGGGCTCGAACGCGCCGACCTCGATTTCGTCCAGGCCAAGTTCGCTGATTACGAGCAGTTCGATACCGTCGCCAAGTGTCTGCAGTATGGAGTAGACCTGCTGGCCGAGCAGGACGCCGACGCCGCCGCGCGCTACCTGGAACTGGTAGTGTTTGCGACTCGGCAGCGCATTCCGGAGCATGTCCTTGCCCGCTTCTGGAATCGTCGCGGTGCACTGCCTGACTACCGCGCACAAGCGATTCTCGTCGAGCTGCAAGCGCGCAGTCTTGCGCAAATCGAGTCGACCGGTGCAAATCGGTATGTCGTGCTACACGATCTTCATCGCCTTTATCTGCGCGCTCGCACACCGGGCGCGACCGGTCTGCATCGTGCTCTCGTTCGAGCGTACGAAGCCAGCTGCCCGAACGGATGGCCGAGCGGGCCGAACGACGGTTACTTCTTTCAGCATCTCAGCGAGCACCTCGCCGCTGCTAATCAGTCGGACCGGCTCACGGCGCTGCTCACGGCATCACCCGACTGGATGCGCGCGAGCATGCAAGCGCTGGGCCAGGTTCAGCAGTTTTGTCAGGATGTCGCCATCGCCCTTGCGCATACGACGCGCCCGGAGCACGCGATAGCGCTCGTTACAAGCCGCTGCGTCGCATCGCGCCAAGTGAACCAGTACGACGAGAAGTGCCTCCGGGCAATGGTTCGTCTCGGCAGACAGGAGGAGGCCAAGCACGCAGCACGCCTCGCGCTGGGCGGTGGCTCCGGATGGTATCTGACGCTCGCGGTCTACGACGAGACCGCCAAGTGCGGCGCAGAAGACCGCGAACTGCGCGACATCTGTCTCGATCTTGCCCGGCGTCACCCCAGGCCCGAAATCCGTGCTGGCCTTAAGATGAACGTCGCAGCCACGGTGGCCGATAACGATCCGCAGCGGTCCGCCGCTCTGTTTCGCGATGCCCGCGAGATACTCAAGGGTGTCGAGGTTCCACAGCAACGTCAAGCGTCGCTGCTCGAACTGGCGGTCTGTCTGGCTCGCGCGGGGCGATGGGATGAGATCGATGCTCTTTTGCCCGGGCTCGGGGACCATGAAGGATCACTTCTGGCGCGCTGGGTCGAGGAATGCTGCAAGCGGGGCCGGCGCGAGCAAGCCCTCGCCGTGGTCGCCGAGGCCAAGTCCGGATATGCGCGCTGCTGTGCCCTGAGCGCGCTGCTGACGAGTGAGAGGTCCTTATATGGCGACGAAAAAACGCTGGCTGCAAGCCTCGTGGTCGCTGCCGGCAGCGGGGAGTCGGGTCTCGAGCGCGTTCAAGCGCTTGCGGCCGCCTTTCCCGCGCTGGCGCGCCTCGACGGGAGGATGGCGGTCGGGATCCTCAAGAAGGCGGCGGGGATGGCGCGCAAGCTCGAACCGTTTCCTGTCGGTGACTATGAGTCTGCCCTCTCGGCACTCATCGAAGGCCTGTGCAAGACCGAGCGGCCGGACTACATCGAAGTGGCGGTTCAGCTCGCGCAAGACCTCACGAGTGCGCTCGACTACGACGCGCCCATCAGCAACTACCCGCGCCGGCTTCAGGTGGCGAACGTCCTGGAGAATATCGCCGGAGCGCTGGTTCGGTCCGGCGATCTCGGCGGCGCGTTGGCTTTGATCGACAAGGATCCGTCCGAATTCCACGGCACGACGATTGCGTCTACTGTTGCCTACTGCGCGAGCCTAGCTGGGCACCCTCGCAGCGCGGAGCTGCTCGACTCTGCCGCCGAGCTTCACACTGCATTCAAACACCGCGAGGCACGCACGGACTTGCTGTGCGCGTTGGCGGACGAGGCTCGCGCACGCAAGGACAAACGCGTGGACCAGGAGCTTCTGCAGAAGGCCTACGCATCCAGTCACGCACATCCCTTGTCGCTCGCTCGGCTCGTCAGGAGTCTCGGGTCGCGCGAGCCGCGGAGAGCCAGGGAGATCGCACTGTCCATTGACCACGAAGACGAGCGCGGGAGATCGATCGCCGCGCTCATTTGGAGCCTCGTTCAGGCGCGCCGCTTCGCGGACGCGCGCACCCTGATCCGGTCGCTGAGGAAGTGGCTGCCGAACCAGGTGGTACGCGCCCAAGTGCTCACGGTCCTTGGAGAGGAGCTCGCCGTTGCGGGCTGGACCAAAGAGGCGGCGCAGGTGATACGCTTGACCGACATGCCCCGTGATGAAGACCGCATGCTGCTGCTTGCATCCGGCGCTGCACTTCGTCGGAAGGACTACGCGACTGCGGTCGAGTGTGCCATGCGGATCCACTGGATATGGTCGCGGGTCAAGATGCTGAATGCAATCGCAGCACGGCTTAACGACTTCAATAAAGCGGAAGCGCTCGAAGTGTTTCTGCTTGTCAGGCAGAGTGTGATCGAGTCGAAGGACATCGGCACCGATCAGCAGCGCAACGCCGCGTTGCGGGATCTAGCGTGCCGGATCGCACATGTGGGACTCCACGACGAGAGTCTTGTAGTTGCGTCTCAGATCGGCGAGAAGGGCGCGGCAATCGCCACGCAAGCAGAGATCCTCTCCAACGCCGCCGAAAAACGGCCGCCGAGCGACGCGATGCTCGGAGCGCTGCTGTCGCAAACGCGAGCCCTTCCCGCCGGCAACGAGCACGCCGCCGCCGCTTGCGCCGTGGCCTGCCTATTCGCCGCCGTCCGCCGGATCGACGAGGCGGAGCAGATCGCGGGCGAGATCGACACGCAGGAGCTAAAGCACGGCTGCCTGGAAAATATCGCGCGATGGTGTGTGCGCCACAGGGAATTCGTTGTCGCCTGCCGGCTGATCCCGGAGACTCCCCTCGAGGTGTGGTTCGGTGATCTGGTGGCGTGGACTTATCACCTCGAAAAGGCAGGCGCAAGCAAATGGCCCGAGCCTATTGAAACCGAACTCCGGCGAGCGGCGTGGAGCGCTGGATTTTGGGGTGACGTCGCTGACATCCTGAGCAATCGAGGAGGCGTCTCCAAGCCCCACCACAGGCACTTTAAGTGATCTTCCCCACTTAACTCAGGCGGGCTTGGTTAACTACTCTCGGTAAACGCTGCAACACCCCGGTTGGTATGGCCCACCGCCACGGTCGTACGACCACTCCGTCAAGCTACCCGTGTTCAGCATGCGCAGCATGGCAAGCGGGAGTAATACCTGATGGTTCCGGAAACCCGCCCAACCGCCATTTCCGATATTGAGCAGTCGCGATAAGGACGGATGAGGTCGCTGTGAGCGGGATCCACAGTCCGAATCTGAGCGATCAACGGGCGGTCCGAGTCGTTGGACGATAGCTGGCGAGAACAGCCCTTCCCACCAGGAGTCAGGCAAGCGGTCCAGACGGGCTTATGGGAAAACTCCGCAGCCTAGTTCCAGCCAGATCCTCAGCAAATCTGACATGAACTCCCCAATGGGTTGGTTGCGATAACCCACAAATTGCACTCGCACGCTTGCCAACCCAGGTAGCGAATGATAAAGGACGTTATCATTCACGATAGCGGGGTTAGAACGGTCATGGAAGATCCGGTCGTTACAGCCGCTCAAATCGCATTCTCGGCAAGGATTAAAGATTCTTCGGACGTTTCGGAGAACACAAAGAACGCACAGGCCATAGCCAAGGCATGGCGAAGTGCTGTGCATACGCTGGACGCGGATCGTTTTCAAATCGAAGCCCTGGTAACTCCCGAGTTGGATCAGAAACTCGACATCGTGGACACGGAGACTGCCTGTGCCTACGAATTCAAGGTGTCCGGGAAAAATGCCTGGGCTGAATTTTATAAGGACATCGTGAAGGTGATCATCTGGAACGAAAAGCGCAAAAAGAAGATTTCCTGCCTGGTTTTCATCACGGAAGAAAAATACGGACGCCCTTTCCTTGACGCCCCGATGCCGCGTGCCTACATCAAGTATCTGGCGGAACATGAATTAAAAGTGAGTGTGGAGAGTATGTCCGGCACGGCTGATGGGCTCGCCGTTTTTGAAGGAACATTTCTTCTGCCGCGTGCATGGCGAGAGCTGAGCCTATTTTGATAAACGGGACTATCATGCTGAAACAACCAGAGCCGTAACTGCCTCATCGGCTTCCCATAGATTTCTGCCGCATCCGCCGGAAAAACTCGACTTGCTCAATCGCGTCGTCCAGCGCGTTGTGCGTATGACGATGGGACGAATCTTTGAATTTTTCGGTATGCGGGTCGACCGGGTGTCTTCCCACGTACCACCGCTCAGCCCCATGTAGTAGGACTTGACATCGATGTCGCCGATCCTGAAAGAGTTCTCGCCAAGATACTCATGAAAATAAAAGTTAACGAAGGCCCAGTCAAACGTGGCGTTGAAGTCCACGAACACTGGCTTCCAGTCTTTTTGTTTGTGGCTGCTTGTAGGGCTAAGTGAACGTGTTGCGCATACATGAATAGTGGCAATAGTCCACCGAGGACGGTAAAACTGGGTGCGAGAAGCCAGCACAGGACGCCGCGTGACTCATCCCGGAAGACTAGTCCAATCCTCGCTTTTTCTAGTTGACATTGGTTCCTTCGACGTACATTATCTCCAACCAAAGTGGCTCGACGATGACGTGAGCTTCTGGCTAGCAGAGCAGAATCGCCTTCCAATTCGCTGCCGGGAAAGGCCAATGCAAATGTCCCCAAAGGGTTTTCCCATCGTCCCTCGTTCTTCCATGCAGACGCTCGAACACGCGCCTGCATTCACGAAAATAGGCACGCCATGCTAGACGCTGCCTTGGCCTCGGTCGATTTATCCAAACTTGTTTTAGCCATCGGCGGTCTCGGCACCGCCGCTTACGGCCTCGTGGACGCCACCAAAGCGCTGGGCGGAGGCGTGTCTCGGGCCGGTTTCGGCGACATCAAGAAGGTGATTTCGCAACTGATTGCTCCGGCTTCCGCCTCGGGCGGGCGCGCCTCGGCCATCACTCGGGAGTCCGCTTACGAGACGCTGCGCGCCAACTGGATGAACGGCATGGCCTTGTCGGACCAGAAGTCCGTCGCCAAGGCGCTCATCAAATTGAATCTCACGCCGCAATCGGCGAAAGACATGGCCTCAGCAACCGGCGTCGACAGCGATCTGTTAAGAGGCGTGGCCGAAAAACTCAAACTCTCGGGCAACGACAAAGCAGCCGACAAGACCCTGACGGACGCCGAGAGCAACGCGTACGGCCGATTCGACCTTCTGCTGAGCGCGCTGCTGGATCAAGCCTATCAACGCGGCGATCAGCGCTATCGCAACTCCGCCAAGCTGCTCGCCATGGTTTTTTCCGTCGGGCTCGCGATGCTGGGTTTTTATTACGTTTTGGGATCTGGGCATAACATGCTGGGTTTCCTGACCGGACTGCTGGCTGTACCGCTGGCGCCGGTTGCGAAGGACCTCGCCAGCACGATTCAAGCCGGCGCAAAAATCGCGCAGCTCTGGAAGAAATAATCGTGCCTGCGTATTTCATCGACGTGCGGGCAGACTCTTCCGGCGGCAATCCCGTGGCAACCGTTGACGACATTGTCGTGCGCACGGACACAAACCCAAATCCCACCTCGGCCACGCAGTTTCTCTCCGCCCTGACGAATGCCATTCACGGCAAAGACGTCTTGTTTGGCACGCACGGTTTTCACGTGGATCGCCCCAACGGCATCGCCAACCTTTCTCATTGGACCGAATGGCTGCAACTGGGTACCAACGGATTCTTCGTCGGAGTGTTGTGGCCCGGCGATTCTCGCTGGGTGCCATTCGTCGATTATCCGGTGGAGGGAGATGAGGCCATCAGAAGCGGCCAGTTGCTGGCCGTGTATCTGCTGAAAAACCTCACCCCGGCCGCCACTTGGTCGTTTACCTCGCACAGCCTCGGCGTGCGCGTGGTGCTGGAAGCGATTCGCGGCCTCAAAGGATCGCCTAAGCTGAAGAGCGCCACGTTGATGGCTGGAGCCATCGACGACACCTGCCTCACCGCCGAATATCAGGACTCCGCGAACCAGATACAAAAAGTTTCGGTGCTGGCCTCGCATTGCGATGATGTTCTAAAGCTGGCGTTTCCCGCCGGCAACCTCATCTCGGGAATCATCACGCGCGGCGATCCCTACTGGCACGGTGCCTTGGGGCGTTACGGCCCCAACCCTCCCGACCAGCCGTCGCAACTCTATGGCGCTCCCGTCCTGCCCGACTCCTGGAATTTCGGCCACGGCAGCTACATTAATTGCGACGGCGCGGTCACTGGCCCGCCACAAGAATCCGGCCCGTTTCCAGCGGCGACCATCGCGGTTCCCTCCGACAGCCAGGCAGCACTGCCGGACGCGGCGCTATCGGCGCCGGACACTCAGATTGCAAATTGGAGGCAAGCGTTAGCCGCCGGCTTCGTCTCCTCGCGTTTTTAGCCAAGAGGTCGTATGCCCGCAGGACTCGACAATCTGAAGCACATCGTCGTTCTCATGACGGAGAACCGCGCATTCGATCACATGCTCGGTTTTGTCCAGAGCGCGAACTGGCGATCGATGGCTTGGTCGGCGGGCAAGTCAGATCCAACATAGACTCAACCGGCAAAGACGTACCGGTCTCGAACGATGCGAATTACGCCGGGGATCTCACCTGTGCTGCGCAAAAATTCCGTACCGGTCCGAAGTCTGACCGATCCAAGCGATAATCCCTCCGCTCGACCTTTTTATATGTATCGTTGGCTGACAGGAGCGGCCGCAAGTGTTGGATTCGAGATCGTGGTAGAGATGAACTTGGTGCGCAGGTAGGAACCAACGAGTTCTTTCCCCAACTCGTTCGTCACGTTGCCAGCGAAAGGCCCGGCGGTCCCGCCCGTACAGCCACTCGAAATGGGGGGACGCAATCAAAATCGCGGTGGCATGTGAGCTCCTTCTGGTCGTTTACCGCAGCGATCGTTTCCCACTGGTATTCGTGATGGAGGCCGCCGAGAACCGCGCAAGCCACGACCTGGCAGTCTTGGGCCAAGGAATGTCTGCCGTGACCTTGCAGCGGTAGGAATACCGCGGCCGGTTCAGGAATCCCCGGTCCGAGGCTCAAATGGCGGCGGCCTTCGTGCACTTTGTCTTCGTTGACTTGTCCTCTGGCGCGCCCTAAGATGTGCCACAAATGCTTTGCCACCGATTCGCTCAATTTGGAGTTGTATGTGGGTGGCTGTGGTTACCGAGAACTCCGTCCCATCTGAAAACACAGAGGTTCCGTTCATTCGTGAGATCATGGTGGCTGCCACGATGAGCTCTCTTTTCGTCGCTCTTTTCGCTTTGCTAGTCTCCACTTTTCAAACCCGTGCCGCTCTGCAGACGGAGATCCTCGCGCTTCGTCACCAACTTGCGGTTTTTCAAAACAACGCGCCGCGTCGCTTGCGCCTCCAACGTGCCGACCGGCTGTTGTGGATTGTGTTGTGCCGATTCTGGTCCGATTGGCGGCGATGTCTTCACTTGGTTCAGCCCGACACGGTCCTGCGCTGGCACCGCAGAGCTTTTGCCTGGCATTGGACCAGGAAATCGCGACGCCTTCCTGGAAGGCCGGAAATAGCGGCAAACATTCGTGATCTGATTCGGCGCATGCACCAAGCCAACCCCTTGTGGGGGGCACCGCGGATTCACGGAGAACTGCTGAAGCTGGGAATTGAGGTGGCGCAATCCACGGTGGCCAAATATTTGCCGCGGCCGCGCAAACCGCCTTCCCAAACTTGGCGGACCTTTCTGGTGAATCACCTTGCACAGACCGCGGCCATTGATTTTTTCACCGTGCCGACGGCGACCTTCCGGGTCCTGTTCGTCGTGCTTTCCCATGAGCGACGCCGGGTACTGCACTTCGGGGTGACGGAACACCTGTCCGAGTAGAGGAGCCCCGATGCGCGTTAGATTTTCCTTGGCTGTGTCCGCCGTTTCCAGCTTCGTGCCCGTTTAGGTCGATCATAACGCACCGAGAACTCCCCCCTCACGG
>Ga0307479_10000838_pt1 | contig 27826 bp, 25 predicted proteins | sample atmos_gasesECM4C_FD_203743 | JGI IMG/M metagenome (GOLD analysis project Ga0307479, IMG submission 203743) | Hardwood forest soil microbial communities from Morgan-Monroe State Forest, Indiana, United States - atmos_gasesECM4C_515 | ecosystem: Environmental > Terrestrial > Soil > Temperate... | reverse complement strand
ATCGATAGCCGAAGAGAGGGGCTGCCCGGCAGGCAGCAACCTGGGGGCCACCAAGCTGAGAAGAGGGTGGCCGTAGAGATCGATAGCCGGAGAGGGGGGCTGCCCGGCAGGCAGCAGCCTGGGGGCACCAAGCTGAGAAGTGGGGTAGCCGTAGAGATCGATAGCCGAAGAGAGGGGCTGCCCGGCAGGCAGCAACCTGGGGGCCACCAAGCTGAGAAGAGGGTGGCCGTAGAGATCGATAGCCGGAGAGGGGGGGCAGCCCAGCAGGCAGCAACCTGGGGTCACCAAGCTGAGAAGTGGGGTAGCCGTAGAGATCGATAGCCGGAGAGGGGTGCTGGCCAGCAGGCAGCAACCTGGGGTCACCAAGCTGAGAAGAGGGTGGCCGTAGAGATTGATAGCCGGAGAGGGGGGCTGGCCAGCAGGCAGCAACCTGGAGTCACCAAGCTGAGAAGAGGGTGGCCTTAGAGATCGATAGCCGGAGAGGGGGGCTGGCCAGCAGGCAGCAACCTGGGGTCACCAAGCTGAGAAGAGGGTGGCCGTAGAGATTGATAGCCGGAGAGGGGGGAGGTCCGAGGGGCGCTTGTTCCCCCGGGACGCCGACTCCAAGTGCGAGGCACGAGCCCCCGCACTCGGCACCACCCCCCAGCGAGCCGAAGGGTCGCGTCCCGGGGGAACAAGCGCCCCCACGAGGACCGGGGGGTGGCCCTCGCAGGGGGCTTTATGCTAGAACCCCCCGTGGTGCGCGGCGGGCCAGCCGATCAATTCAAGGAGGGAGTTCCGATGGCCGTAGCGGATAGGGTCAAGAGCATCATCGTGGAGCAGCTGGGCGTGGACGAGGACGAGGTCACCTTGGAGGCAAGCTTCACCGACGACCTTGGCGCGGACTCTCTCGACATCGTGGAGCTGGTCATGGCCTTCGAAGAGGAGTTCGGGATCGAGATCCCGGACGAGGAAGCCGAGAAGATCGGCAACGTCAAGGAGGCGGTCGAATACATCGAGCAGAACGCCGGGGACCAGAACTGATCCTCTCGCGCCGCCTTCCCGCCCCCTACCTGTCGAGATCTCGAGCTCCGAAGTGCGCCGCCGCGTCGTAGTCACCGGGGTCGGTCTGGTGTCCCCCCTGGGGGTGGGGACCGAAGCGACCTGGCGCGGGCTGCTGGCGGGCAAGAGCGGCATCGGCCGCATCAGCCACTTCGATCCGTCGGCCTTCCCGTCGCAGATCGCCGGCGAGGTCAAGGGCTTCAACCCCCAGGACTACGTCGACAAGAAAGACGTCAAGAAGAGCGACCTCTTCATCCACTTCGCCCTGGCCGCCGCGAAGTTCGCCATCGGCGATTCGGGGCTGACCATCGACGAGAGCAACCGCGACCGGGTGGGAGTCGTCATCGGCTCGGGCATCGGCGGCCTGCCGCTGATCGAGTCCACTCATAGCACCCTGCTGACCAAGGGGCCGAGCCGGGTCTCGCCGTTCTTCATCCCGGGCCTGATCGTCAACATGGCGGCGGGGCAGGTGTCCATCCACTACGGGGCGCGCGGCCCCAACACCTCGCCGGCCACCGCCTGCACGACCGGCCTGCACGCCATCGGCGACGCGTTTCGCCTGATCCAGAACGACGAGGCGGACGCCATGATCGCCGGCGGCAGCGAGGCGGTGATCACGCCGCTGGCCATCGCCGGGTTCTGCGCCATGCGCGCCCTCTCGCATCGCAACGCCGAGCCCGAGCGCGCTTCGCGCCCCTGGGACGCCGATCGCGACGGCTTCGTGATCGGCGAGGGGGCCGGCATCCTGGTGCTCGAGGAGCTGGACGCGGCCGAGCGGCGCGGCGCGCCGGTCTACGCCGAGATCGTCGGCTACGGCATGAGCGCCGACGCCTACCACATCTCGGCGCCGGACCCGGAGGGCGACGGCGCCCTGCGCTGCATGCGGGCGGCGCTCAAGGACGCCGGGCTGGCGCCTGAGGCCATCGGCTACATCAACGCGCACGGCACCTCGACGCAGCTGGGCGACCTCTCGGAGGTCAAGGCCATCCACAAGGCCTTCGGCGAGCACGCCGGGCGGCTGGCGGTGTCCTCCACCAAGTCGGCGACCGGCCATCTGCTGGGGGCGGCGGGCGGCCTCGAGTGCGGCGTCCTGGCGCTCGCGGTGCGCGACCAGGTGCTGCCGCCGACGATCAACCTCGAGCACCCGGGCGAGGGCTGCGACCTCGACTTCGTGCCGCTGACGGCGCGCCCGACCGAGCTTCAGTATGGCCTCTCCAACTCTTTCGGCTTCGGCGGCACCAACGGCGCGGTGATCATGAAGCGCCATGGGGAGCCCCGGGGCGCCTAGACCTCGCTTGGGTGCCGGCACCTTTCCGGGCGGCGGCTCCCGGGCCCGGCCCATCCCGCCCGGGCCCGGCCTGTCCCGGCCCGGCCCATCCCGGCCCATCCCGCCCGGGCCCGGCCTGGCCCATCCCGGCCCATCCCGGCCCGGCCTGGCCGGCCCGGGCTCGGTTCGCGGCCGGCGACCGCGCGTCCGGACGGTCCGCCGCTTGCAACCTTCTTGCGGCATGGCTCGTAGTGTCGGCCGATGGGCAACCGGGAGGTTCAAGCACATGGTTGAGCACGACAATCGAGACTCCATCGCGGCGGCCAGGCGGCGGCGGGCGGCGGCGCTGACCCTGGCACTGGGCCTGGGGGTGGGGGTCGGGGTGGCGGGACGGCTCGCCGCCGAGACCGAGACGCGGACCTTCCGGCAGGCGTTCCCAGTGACGCCGGGCGCCTCGCTGCGGCTCGGCAACCTGGCCGGGCGGGTCGAGCTGGTTCCCGGCACGGGCACCCAGGTGGTGATCGACGCCACCGTGCACGCCGAGCTGCCGGGGAGCGGCGAGACCCAGCGCGTGCTGCAGGAGATGAGGTGGGTGAAGGCCCAGGACAACAAGGGGCGGGAGGAGTGGGACCTGTCCTACCCGGTGGATCGTTACCGTTCGTACTTCTACCCGCAGCCGCGCGAAGGGTCGGAGTCGAGCTTCTGGAGCCTCTTCGACAACAGCTCGAGCTCGACCACCTACCGGAGCGAGCGGGTGCGGGTCTATACCGGCCGGCGGTCGTCGGCGCCGACCCTCTACGCCGACCTGCGCATCGCGCTGCCGGCGACGAGCGACGTGGCGCTGCGCAACCTGGTGGGCAAGGTGCACGGCGGCGCGCTCGAGGGCACGCTGTCGCTCGACACCGGCAGCAGCGACATCCGGCTCGAGTCCTTCGCCGGCCAGCTGCGGCTGGACACCGGCTCGGGCGACATCGTGCTCGGCAGCAGCCGCGGCGAGACCTCGATCGACACCGGCTCGGGTGACGTGGTGATCCACCAGCTGGTGGGCAATGCCGGCGTCGACACCGGCTCGGGCGACGTCCGCATCGAGAAGGTGGCGGTCGGCAAGCTGAAGCTCCACACCGGTTCGGGCGACGTCACGGTGCGTGACGGCGCGGCCGGCCAGCTATCGGCCGAGACCGGCAGCGGCGAGGTGCGCGTGGTGCGCGTGGAGCTCGAGGAGCTGAACGCCGACACCGGCTCGGGGGACGTCGAGGTCACCAGCTCGCTCGAGCACACCCGGCGGATCACCGCCAAGACCGGGAGCGGCGACGTGCGCCTGTGGGCCGGCCCGTCGGCATCCTTCGACGTCACGGCGGACCAGTCGAGCGGCGATCTGCGGGTGGACTACTCCGATGCGGTGCTGCGGCACGGGCGCCACCACGACAAGGTGGTGGGGGCGCGGCGCGGCGACGGCCACACCTCGATCGTCATCGAGACCGGCAGCGGCGACTGCGTGATATCGCCCAGCGGCTCGGGCAAGCACTCCTCGTAAGGCCCCCCCGGTCCGTGGGGGGCTCCCCGAAATCCGGCGGAGCTGCGGCGGACTGCTACATCTTGCTGTAGTTGGGGCCGCCTCCGCCTTCCGGCGGCACCCAGGTGATGATCCCGTAGGGGTCCATGATGTCGCAGGTCTTGCAGTGCACGCAGTTGGCGGCGTTGATCTGGAGGCGGCGGGCCGGAGCGGTGGGCGCGGCGGCGGGGTCGCCGGCGGTCGCCGGCGGCGGATCGTCGACCATCTCGTACACCGCGGCCGGGCAGAAGCGCTCGCAGGGATTCGCGTACTCCGCCGTGCAGCGGGTGACGCAGATGCTGGGGTCGGCGACGTGGAGATGGACGGGCTGGTCCTCGTCGTGCGCCGTGCCCGACATGTAGACGTCGGCGAGGCGGTCGAAGACGAGCCGCGTGCCGTCGACCGACGCGCTGGCGGGCGGGATGGGGGGCGGCGGCTCGAGCTGACTCCCCGCGGCGGAGGTCAGCGGCACCAGGCGCTCGTGGCCGGCGCGGGTCGGCAGCCGGTTGCGCACCCCCCAGCCGCGGCCGCCGGTGATCAGGCCCAGCCCGGCCTGGGCCATGCCGGCGAGCAGGCCGTGGTCGAAGGCCTGGTGGAAGTTGCGCACCGGCCACATCTCGTCGCGAATCCAGCTGGACTCGACCTTGGACTGGTAGAGACGATGGAGCGGCGGAGGGGGCGGTGCGGTCGCTGGCGGGAGTGGGGCTGCCGCCGCGGCTGCCGCCGCCGCGAGCTGCTCGAAGATCGCCTCGGCCGCCAGCATGCCCGACTTCATCGCCAGGTGGATGCCCTTGAGGCGCTGGCTGTTGAGGAAGCCGGCGGAATCGCCGATCAGCAGGAAGCCGTCGCCGCCGAGCTGGGGCAGCGACCACCAGCCCCCCTCGGGAATCGCCTTGGCGCCGTAGAAGGCCAGCTTGCCGCCGGCGAGCAGGGGCGCGATGGCGGGGTGGGTCTTGAAGCGCTGGAACTCGAGATAGGGATCGAAGCGCGGGTTCCTGTAGTCGAGGCCGACGACCAGGCCGACGATCAGCTGGTCGTTCTGCATGCCGTAGACGAAGCCGCCGCCGAAGGTGTCGAAGCCGAGCGGCCAGTTGAGGGTGTGGATGACGTCGCCCGGCGCCAGCTTAGGGACCGGACCGCGCTGACCGACCGGAGCCTGCCGCCCCGGCGGCAGGTCCCAGACCTCCTTCAAGCCGAGGGCGTAGACCTGCGGGTTGCGGCCGCGGGAGAGCCCCAGCGCCGCATCGAGCTGCTTGACCAGGGTGCCGCGCGGCCCTTCGCCGAGCACCACGCAGCGGGTGCGGATGTCGATGCCGGGCTCGTGGTTGGCCTTCTTCTCGCCGTGCTTGCCGATGCCGCGGTCGCCGGTGCGCACGCCGGCGACCCGGCCCTGCTCGACCAGCGCCTCGACCGCCGGGAACTCGCAGAAGACGTCGACGCCCGCGGCCTCGACCCGCGGCGCCATCCACTTGACCAGCTTGCCCAGGGAGGCGACGTGGCAGCCGTGGTTTTGGAGCGGCGGCGGGATCGGCAGCGAGTGCGAGCCGCCGGCGGTCAGCAGCAGCACGCGCTCCTTGCCCACGGGCGCCTCGAACGGCGCGCTCTGCCAGTCCTTGGGGAAGAGCTCGGCGAAGGCCCGCGGATCGACCACCGCGCCGGAAAGGGCGTGGCTGCCGATCTCGCGGCCTTTTTCGAGGACCGCGATCGAGAGCTCGAGCGGCGTGGCGGCCTGCTCGTTGTGGCGGCGCAGCAGGCCCGCCAGGTGATAGGCGCCGGCCAGGCTGGCCGGCCCGGCGCCCACGAACAGCACGTCGATGTCCAGCGTCTCGCGCTCGCCGCCCATGCCGTGGTTTTGCGAACGGATCAGCCGACTTTTAGATCGAGGGCCGGGGGCATGAGCACCACGGTTTCCTCCTCGACCGGGAGGCCGGCGGCGAGCCAGGAGTCGAGGCCGCCTTCCAGGGGACGGACGCGGGTGAAGCCGCGGTCCATCAGGAGGCGCGCCACGCGCGCCGCGGAGGCTTCGTTGGGGCAGGTGCAATAGAGGACGATCTCGCCGTCTTTGGGCAGCGCGGCGAGCTGCCTGTCCACCTCGTCGAGGGTCATGCGCAGGGCGCCGGGGATGTGTTGGGCGGCGAAGCTGCGGGTGGTGCGCACGTCGACGATGGCCGGCGGCTGGCCGCCCTCGATCAGCCCGCGCAGCTCCTCGACGGAGATGCGGGCGAGCCGCAGCAGCTTGTAGAAGCGGCGGCGCTCCCACCACTTCATCGCCACCAGCAGCGCCATGCCGGCGGCGGCGGCGACCACCGCCCAGACGCCGAGGCGGCTCATGAACGTCAGCCCGCGGCCGACGGCGCCGTGGAACAGCGCGCCCAGGCTCACCGCCGAGCCGGCCCACAGGAGGTTCCCGAGCAGGTCCCAGACCAGGAACAGGTGGACCGGCACGCGCGCGGCGCCGGCCAGCGGCAGCACCACGATCGAATAGCCGGGAACGAACTTGGAGTACAGCAGCGATGCCATGCCGCGGCGGGCGAAGAGCGCCTGGGTCGAGCGCTCGCAGCCTTCGGGGGACAGGGCGAAGCGGCAGATGGAGCGCACCGCGCGCTCGCCCCGCCAGCGGCCGAGCAGGAACCAGCCGAAATCGACGGCGAGCGGCGTCGCGACGGCGATGATCAGCAGCGGCAGCGCGGCGATCAGGCCGGTCGCCGACAGCGCTCCCGCCACGAACAGCGCCGGCAGCGCCGGGACCGGCACGCCGACCCGTTCCAACAGAGCGTTGGCGAACACCAGGGCCAGACCATGCCGGCCGACCTGGGCGATCAATTCATCCATCGGGAGTAACCTCGATGCTCCGCGGTGGGGGCGACGGCGCAACGACCGACTACCACGACCGACTACCGCGACCGACTACCGCTCTATTCTCGCACGGCCCGCGGCTGGGTGGAAGCGTTTTCATGCGCGGCGGGGGCGCTATGCGTGGCGGGGCGGCGGCGGCGGGAGCGAGAGGGCGGCTTGCCGTTCGCGGTTCGCGGTTATCCTAGCGCTGCCGGCGGCGGGCGAGCGGCAGCGCGGCTGGGCGGGTCTGTTGGCGAGTCAGGAGGTTCTGGTCTTGTCCGAGGTCGATCAGGCGGCGGTGGGAACGGCGGTGCCGGCGGTGGCGTCGCTGGTCGCCACCCTGACCACGCCGCTCACGCCCGAGCTGGCGGCGGGGCTCGACGGCGTCGAGTGGCTCGAGGTGCGTGCCGACGTGCTCGGCGACCTCGACCCCGAGCCGCTGCGGCGGCTTTTCTCCGGCAAGCTGCTGTACACGCTGCGCAGCCGTGCCGAGGGCGGCAGCTACGAGGGCTCGCAGGAGCGGCGCAAGCGGCGGTTGGCCGCGGCGGCCGCGGCGGGCTACGACCGCATCGATCTCGAGGGGGCGCGCGACCTGGCGCCCGAGCTCCTCACCGCCATCCCGGCGACGCGGCGGCTCGTATCGTGGCACGGCCCGGCCAGCGATGTGGATGCGCTGGAAGCCTGCTTGGGCCGCCTGGAGGCGGCCGAGGCCGCGCTCTACAAGCTGGTGCCCTGGGCGGTCCAGCCTGGCGAGGCGCTGGCGCCGCTGGCCCTGCTGCACAAGCTGCGGCGGCCCGACGTCGTCGCCTTCGCCGGCGGCGACGCCGGGGCCTGGACGCGGTTGGTGGCGCCGCGCCTCGGGGCGCCGGTCGTCTACGGCGCCGCCGGCGACGCGCCCGGTGCGCCGGGCCAACCTTCGATCCGGACGCTGCGCGAGGACTTCGGCCTGCCCGAGCTGCCGCCGGTCGGAGTGCTCTTCGGGGTCGTCGGGAACCCGGTTGCGCATTCCCTCTCGCCGCGCCTGCACAACGGCGCCTACCGCGAGCTTGGCATCCCCGCGCTCTACCTGCCGTTTCAGGCCAACTCCTTCGGAGATTTCTGGCTCGAGGTGGTCGAGGAGGGGGTCCTGGAGAGCCTGGACCTGCCGATTCACGGGCTGTCGATCACCGCACCGTTCAAGGCCGCCGCGCTGGCCGTGGCCGGAGCCGAGAGCCCGCTGGCCGGCCTCATCGGCGGCGCCAACACCCTGGTGCTGAGAGACGGCGTCTGGGAAGCCGAGTCCACGGACCCGCAGGGGGTGATCGAGCCCTTGAGGGAGCGAGGGGTCGAGATCGCAGGGCGGCGGGCCGCTGTGGTGGGAGCGGGGGGAGCCGGCCGAGCGGCGGCGATCGGCCTGGCGAGGGCCGGGGCCAAGGTGACGCTTTTCAACCGCAGCCCCGAGCGGGGCGAGAAGGCCGCAGAGGAGCTGGATCTGCCTTGCTTGGCGCTTGCGGAGCTCGACCCCGGAGAGTTCGAGCTGCTGGTCAACGCGACGCCTGTGGGGAGGGGGTGGGTGGGCGAGGCGGCGGCGCTTGGGGTGGAGGGTGGGGGAGGGCAGCAAGGGCGGCAGGGGCAGGTGGGGGCGCAGGGGCAGGCGGGGCAGAAAGGGCGGGAGGGGCTGGAGGGGCGGGTGGGGCAGGTGGGGCAGAAAGGGCGGGAAGGGCCGGAGGGGCGGGAAGAGCGGACAGGACCGGGGGGGCAAGGGGGGCAGGGGGAGCAGCGCGCCGTGGGTGAGCCGCTGCCGTTTCCGGTCGAGGCGCTGCGGTCGGAGGCGGTGGTGATTGACCTGGTCTACCGGAGGGAGGGGGACGGCCCCACGCCCCTGCTGGCAGCCGCCGCAGGCAGAGGGGCCATGACCATCGACGGCCGCGAGGTGCTGCTGGGGCAGGCCCGGGGGCAGTTCCGGATGATGACTGGGAGGGAGCTGCCGAGGGATCTGGCGAGGCGGCTGCTGGGGCTCCCTGCCGGCAGGACGGGCCAGGGCGAGCGGCCCGGTCAATAGGGCTGTCGTCTAAGTGCTTCAACCGCAGCAGCTTGCGGCCGGCGATCGGTGCCGTCGTTTTGACTGCCCCAGGAGACTGGTGTAGCATTCCCCGCTCCCCGCGCCGGGGTAGCTCAGTGGTAGAGCACCTGACTGTGGATCAGGGGGTCACGGGTTCAAATCCCGTCTCCGGTGCCAATAAATACAATCAAATCAATCACTTAGCGCTATGGCGGCTCGGGGCCATTTAACCCTAGTCGACTTTGTGGCGCATATGTGGCGTATTTCGCCGATGTTCGGAACGAGGGGCTCGTCCGTCCGGCCGTCATCGCCAGCTGATTGGGGCTAGGCGGCATCCACGGCTCTCAGGGGTCCGTGAGGCCGTTGAAGCGCTTTCGCGGTGTCGGAGGGGCAAACGGGCAAGGGAGCCTGGCGACGAGGCATCCCGTCTTGATCTGGCGCTCGACGAGCTGGTCAAAGTGTAGGCAGCCTCAACGGAGAGTCGGAAAACCTACTGAAGGGCGCGGCGGCGCCTTGGCGGCCGGCGGCGCTCGCAGTCCCGCCCCGGCCGGCACTGTTGCGACCAGCGGCGGCGTCAGCGCTCCCAGCTGTAGCCGTGCTTCAGTCTCCTCGCGGGCTTCCACGACCACGGTGGAGCCTCCTGGCTCTCCCGCGCCGGCATCGGACCGGGAGGCGAGACGACGGGGTTATCACGAGCTTGCCTGCCGTGGCTTCGACGGCGATGCGGGAGCCGGATGCGAAGCCGGCACGCGCGAGCCACTTGCCGGACATGCAGATATGAGGCACGCGGTCTTCGCCGCGACGGCTCTTAATGACGGTCATCAGGTGCCGCTCGGTGGGCTGGCCGGTGTCCAAGGGCACCGGGGTGGTGGCGCCCCCGGCCGCCGACGTTCCGTTGACGGGCTTAGAATCGTCTGCGCTGCGCATTGGCTCTTCTCCTTTGCGTGGCAGGCGGCAGACGGCGGGGGGGGCGGCCCAGCGTCTGCGCGGTGGCCAGGTGACCAGCGTCGGTCGAGAGCGATCGGGTCCGGCGCCTCGTTGTACAACCGACCTTAGCTATCGGTGCGTCCCACCCATGCCCAGGCGATAGCGCAGGAACATCAGCCGGCGTTGCTGCGGGGGCAGTTTCGCGCATTGGCGGGCGAGATCCAGCAGCCGGTCGTGGAGGCTCTGTCGCTCGAAGGCGACGCCCGGCTCGCCACCGACACTGGTATCGAACGCAACCGGCGGGCAGCGACGACGTTGCCGCCAATAGACGATGCCCATGTGTCGCGCCGTGCCATACAGCCATGCTTCCATGTCCGTGATCGTCGGCCAGCGGCGCAACGCGACGGCCACGGCACGGGAGCTGACCCCGCACCCGCGGATCGCCGGGACCGGTCAAGCGCGGCGCTGGACACTGGCGGTCCTCTCCTCGACCTCGCGCCACACCCGCGCCAGGTCGAGCGGCCTGGGGAACTGCGGCGATCGGATCTGGGTGCTGGCGAGAGCCGGCACCAACCTCCCGCCGTGATGGACGAGACGCTCGCAGCCGCGGCCCCCGGGGTCGACGATCCAGTACTCCGGAACCCCGCACTCCTCGTAGAGCATGCGCTTTTCGCCGCGATCGAGACGGGTGCTCGCGGCCGAAACCACCTCGACTAGGATGTCGGGTTCTCCCTCGATCCAGCCCTGTACCAGGCCGCGCCGAGACCCCGACAGGTAGACGAGGTCGGGTTGGACGACGGAGTGGTCGGCCAAGACGACGGCGAGCGGAATGCGGAAGACCATGCCGCGCACGCTGTTGGCCAGCCGGTCGAGATGGGTCTTGAATACCTGCACCACGAGCGCCTCGTCCGCCGAGATCGTTGGGCGTTCGTAGAGCCTGCCGCGGATCAGCTCGCAGCGCGGCCCCTCCGGCAGCCCGGCATAGTCTTGCCGCCGGTAGAGTCCGAGGCCGGCGGGCGGCGTCAACGGCAGCTGCTTGAGGATCTCCGGCGGGTGCGGCGCCCGCTCCGCGGATGACGGAGCCGGTGGCTCCGCACCGCACCCGGTGCTATGGGCATCGGCGGTGCCAGCGGGTCGAGCCCGGCGCCGCACCGCGAGCGTCGGGGATGTGTGGCTCTCCGTAGGCGGCGATTCTGGTTCGAGGCTCGGCGTTGCCAGGCCCGGAGCGGCACCCGCCGGCAACCCGCGGCTGGGGGTAGGCTCCTCGATCGGCTCGCGGTACCGGAGCGCCGGCCCGACCGTGGTTTCGACGAGTCGCCGCACGTCGTCGATCGCGGCATGCATGCGCTGGAAGGCCACGGCGATCTCTCCCGCTTCCACTCGATTCGAGAGCGGGCGCGTGGGTGGGCCGGAGATGTCGGCGAGCTTGCCGAGGTAGTGGAAGAAATCCTCGGGCGCCACCTCCAGCGCGGCGAGGATCTTCTCGAGGGCCTTGAGATTTGGCAGCTCCCTGGCCCTCTCGTATCTCGACATCTGACTTCTATGGAGCCCGGCGGCGTCGGCGAGCCTGGTCTGGGTGACGCCCCTTTCCTCACGCCACATCGCGATGGCGCGACCGATCTTGTCAAACGCCGTTGGCGTCGGGGCGTCGGGTTGTGGCGCGTCGCGCCGTGCGGGAGATCCGCGGCTCATGGCGGCGGCTGAGCGTCCGTCGTGGTGGGCTCGTGCCGCGCGGCCAGCAGCAGGCGGTCCGCCAGGTCCTCGAGCGCGGGGATCAGGTCGGGGCGTTCGCCGCGATGGGCCGGGAGGCCGTCGAGGTAGTGGCGGACCGGACCCAGGGCCGACCGGAAGCGTGACGAGGGCTCCTGGGCGTAGAAGGCGAGCAGGTCGATCATCATGGCCGGCCGCAGCGCCAGCGGCCGGCATTCGAAGGCATTCAGCAACTGCGGTCCGAGATCGCCGATGCCGTCCAGGCGCCCGGCGCCGGTGCGGGCGACGAGCAGATCGAGAGTGCAGCGGGCTGCCTCGGCGATGCTGCCCGCGGCGGTCAGGCGGCGCCGCACCGCGTCGAGCCGCGCGGCGGCCTCGCCGGCGTCGTCGCCCAGGGCGGCGATGCGGGCCTCCCACCAGGCGCGGAACACCTCCTCGCCGGCGCCCGGCGCGCGCTCGTAGAGGGCCTGGGCGCGGTGCAGGACGGCGCGGGATCGGGCGGGCCGCCCGCTGGCCAGCTCGCACCAGGCGAGCACCACGCCGACCCGCGCCGCCAGGGCGGGGGCCAGCCCGGCGTCGATGGCGACGAAGGCGCGCGCCAGCTCGAAGCGCGCGGGCCGCGGGTCGGGCTGGCCGACGAGCCCCATGCCCGCCTGGGCGCGGCAAACCGCTTCGCCCTGGCGAAACCCTGCCTGGCCGAACATGCGCCCGGCGTGGACGAAGAGGCCGGCTGCCTCGTCGAGGCGCCGCTGCGCACGGCGCACCTGCGCCACGGCGGCGAGCAGCGTTGCCCGCTCGGCGCTGACCGGGGGCGCGACGCAGAGGTAGGGAAGCACCTGCTGCACGACCTCTTCTGCCTCCTGGCCGCGACGCTGCAGGCGCCGGGAGCGCAGGATCGCGGCGAAGGCGCGGAAGAGGAGAGCGAAGGTGGCCCCCTGGGGATCGTCGTCCGCGGTCTTGAGGAGGGCGGTGGCCGCGGCGGCGAGCTGCTCGGCCCGCAATGGATCGTCGACCAGGGCCTCAGCGCGAGCGACGAGCGCGGCCGCCGGTGCGACCCGATCGGCGGCCGCGGGCGCGCCGGTGGCGGCTGGTTCCCGCGGTTGGTGGCCGTTGGTGCCGGCGTCGGCGCCGCCGTTGGTGCGGTCATCGATCATGGAATCTCCCGGGGAAACGTCGATGGCAGGGCTTGCGCTCCCGCGGCGCCGATCGGGTCCTCGAGCTCGCCGCGGCGGCGCAGCACGCGGTCCGAGAGCAGCCGCGCCGGCCGCAGCAGGGGCGGGCGCAAGGGATCGAGCGGGGTCACCTGCCGTAAGCGGCGCCTCAGGTCCCAGCACGGCGCGTACACGCTGTCGGCGTGGTCCGCCGCGAGCGCGGCGAGCTGCTTCATGTCCCGCGCCCACTGCTCGCCCACACCCGGAAACGCCCGTGCCAGGGCGCCGGTCAGGTCCGTGACCTCGGCGAAGCTGCGCGCATCGATGCACAGCAGCAGCCGGTCGAAGGTGCAGCGCGCCGCCTCCGTGGGGCTGCCGCGCAGCAGCAGCTCGCGGCGCACGGCGTCGAGCAGGGTGGCCGCGCCTAAGGCGTCGCCGGCGGCCGCGGCGATCCTCGCCTCTCGCCAGCGGCGCTCTAGGGCCTCCGGCCCCGCCGCGCCATCCGGCGCCAGGGGCGCCAGGTCGTAGAGGGCACGCGCGCGGCGGAGGTCCTCGGCGCCGGCAGCGGGGCCGGCGACGACCGTCGCGACCTCGGCGAGCGCCAGCCGCAACCGCGCCGCCAGCGAAGGCGCGGCGCATGGATCGAGCAGCGCGAGCGCCGGCGACAGCGAAAGCCGCGCACTGAGCAGGTCGCCGCTGTCGAGCAGCAGCAGGCCGAGCTCCGCCTGGCAGGCGGCGACGGCCTGGGCGGCGCCTAGCTGCGAGAAGCGATACGCGGCGAGCAGGAACTGCCCGATGGCTGAATCCAGGGCGCCGGTGTCCGCCAAGACCTGCGCCTGGCCGACGGCGGCGAGGGCGGCTTCCTCCGATGGCCCGGAAGCGGGGATGAACGCGAACATGCATTGAAAGGAGTGGTCGGCCAGGCGCCACTGCTGCGCGGCGAGCAGCGCCTTGCCGAAGAGCCAGTGGGCGAGCGCCGCCGCCCGCCGGGCCTTGCCGGCGCCGTCCCGGGGCATCGCCTGAGCGACAGCCGCCGCCAACTCGGCGGTGGGCCGCGGGTCGGTGGCCAGATCGAACAGCTCGCTTTCGGCGCGCAGCGCCAAGAAGCTGGCAAGCGAGGGGCGCTGGTAGCGCGGCTCGTGGAGCGCGGCTGCCTGCCGCTCGCAGGCCGACATGGCCATGAGCTGCGCGGCCAGTTGCGCGTCGTCCTCGGCCGCGGAGAGGAGAGCGAAGGTGCGCGGGCGTTGCGCCTCCAGCCCGCCGAGCTGCGGGGCGCCGACGCCCGCGGGCGCCACGGCGCAATTCGCGCCATGCAAAGGCGAGGGGGGCGCGGGCGCGGCGTCGAGCGGCGTCATGGCGAGGTGGCGGTGGCCTCGGTCATCGAGCATGGCGAGCCCTCTCCCCTGTGGAGCGCTTGGCGAGAGCGAGAGGCGTGAGATGCTGGTCGAAAGCCGGGTTCATGTCGGGAGGTTCTGGGTCATCCGAAGGCGCTGCTCTTGGCGGCGGGGAGGAGGGCGGCCGCGAGGGCCGGCGCTGATGAAGGCAGGGCCTCCGACGCGGACCACCATTCGAGCGATGGCCGGCGGCGCCTTTCGAGCTCCGACGCGAGACCGGCCGCGAGCGCGGGCGTGAGTCTGCCGTTCTCGCAGGCTTGCTGGACGAGGAGCAAGAGGCGCGTTTCTTCCTTGCCGAGCTCGCGGGAGCTGAGAACGGACAAGAGGTCGCCACCGAGTGGCGGCAGCGCGTCGCCGGCGCCCGCTGAAACGAAGAGGTTGGCAAGGTCCAGGTACGCCAGCGCCGCATCCACGCCCAGGTCCATCTGGTCGAGCTCGCGGGCCGCGGCGCGGAGGGCTGGCTCGGCGGACTTCCTTTCGGCGGGCGTCTGAGCGATGCGTACCTCGGCCCGGGTCAACCGCAGGCGGGCGCAGCGATCGCCGGTGCGCTCGGCGACCTGGGCGGCGGATGTCAGCTCGGCCCTGGCGTCGGCGAGCCTGCCAAGCCTGAGCGCGCACCAGACGCGGCCGCTCCGGAGGGCGAGCGCGAGATCGGCGTGCCGGCCGCCGTCGAGCAGGCATTCGGCCTCCTGGAGCAGGGCGAGGGCCGCCGCGGCGTCGCCCAGGTGGTAGACACACCATGCCTGATGCAGGCGGGCCTCGGCGGCACGGTCGGGATCGTGGGCGTCGTCATCGGCGATCGCCCACTCGGCGGTGCTGCTGGACAGCGCATGGACCCTGTCGAACAGCGCAACGGCCTCGGGCAGGCGGTGCTGATCGCGCCGGAGGAGGGCCTCGAGGGCGAGGTCCTCGGCCTCGACCGAGGGGTAGCCGGTGCCGGAAAGACGCAGCGCCTCGGCGGTGTCGAAGGCGTCTGCGGCGCCGCGCAGCTCGCCAAGGAGGCGCCGGGCGTTGCCGAGGTACGCAAACGAAACGGCCTGGAGGTCGCGAATCCAATCGGGGTCGTAGGCCGCGTCGAGGTGACGGGAGACGGCGACGGCGAGGTTGGCGAGCTGGCTGGCGCTCTCGGGGTCGCGGGCGGCGACGTCGCCACTCATCCGGTGGAGGAGGCGGCAGAGTCCCCAGGTCCAGAAGCGGTCGCCGGTCTCGACCGCCAGCAGCTGCTTGGCATAGGGCAGCGCCGCAAGCCGCCGCCAGAGGGCCGGCGCTTCCCTGGCCTCGGCCACGACGAGGGCGTAGTCCCAATGGCGGAACTCGCGGGTTAGCTGCCGGAGCTTGTCGTAGCTCTTGTGGCAGGACGGACAGAGTGCGAAGAGGTGGTCGAGCAGCGGGTGGAGATCGTCGAGGCCGCTCGCCGCGGTCATCAGCTCGGCCAGGACCTTGACGGTGAGGTGCTGGCCGGCAGTCGACTTGCGAGGTGGGGTCAGGGGCCGTCGCATGCGAGTGATTCCACGCTCCTCGGACCTGGCAGCGGCCCGCCGGCGAACCGCGCGTGTCGTACGCGCCAGGCGCGCGGCGCTTCGCGATCTGCACCCCCTCGACCGGACGAGGGTCCCTTGCCGAGGACGGATCGTGCCGGGCGAGGCGCTGGCCGCCGGGTGCCGGTGCGGCAAGGCGGCGCCCGGCCTCACCTCGCACGCGGCGGTCGATCGGTTCACGCTATGTTGCGGAAGAAACGGTCCATCTACGCCAGCCGGGGCGACGAGAGATCACGCATACGATGGGGCATCGTTTGCCGCGTGAGTTTCTTCCGCCGTTCAGGAGACCGGCGGGGGCCGCAGCCCAATTGCCCTCACCTCCCGAGAGCGATGACGGCTCAGCGGCGCTCGAAAGCCAGGTAGGCCCAGGCGAGGTGCCGCGTCCAAGTGGTGCGGTGCGGGCAGATGACGCCCCGGCGGAAGGCGCCGCGCGGGGAACTGTCGCCTCACCCCCCCAACTCGTCGCGTACAGGCGGTGGACGTTGTAGCCGGCGTAGCCGAAGAGCCGCTCGGCGACGAAGCGTTGGGGGGCATCCCGAAGGAGCGCGAGGACCGGATGCCGTAGTGCGGGTCCTGCTGCGGTGGATCGCGGGGTGCGGGTAGCACTGGCAGGCAATGCAGGAGGGATGCTGCTGTCACGGAGGCGTCCACAGCCCGGAGACTGGGACGCCCGCCTGGAACGCATAGGTCTCGATCGCAGTGATGATCTTGGTCACCGCCACTGAACAAGGCGGCCCATCGGCGTTCAGCTGGAACACGAAGACGTTGCGGCGCGGGGCAGGGCCGCCCCGCTCGAGACCGTACCAGGTCACCTCGTAGGTTCCGAAGCTGGCCGTCGGCGTGGCCACATTGCAGTTACCCCCTACGGAGCCGACGGCGTTTGTGCCGAGCGCCCGCCCCAGGGCGGTGAACTGCGGTGCGGTGCCAAGACCGTGCACGATTCCGCTGAGCCAACCGCAACCAACGCAAGAGGCCGCTGGGACTTCCGTGAGGCTGCCTGTAATCGAACCGTCGCGGAGCACGAAGAGATCTTCGTCGATGAACACGCTGCCCTGGTGAAACTCCTGAAGGCTGGCGTGGACGCGAAGCAGTGCGAGCATTGACGGCGCCTCTTGCGCCGCCGCCTGGGCTGCTACGAGCAAGGCGCCAACGACTCCACAGATGAACGGAACTCTCATACTGTCTCCTTGTGCCCTCTCCGCCTCATGGTGTCACGTTTGCGATCTGCGTCGTCCAAATCGTTGTGCACTGCCCCGCCGCCGGCGTCGCTTCTCCGGCGATCCAGAAGCTCGCGAGATCGCCCGGGTTGGTCTGAGCCCCTTGGTAGTCTCCTGACCTGCCGAGGGGGAAGCCGTCATTGCAACCGCCGGTAAGGAGCGTGGTCGCTGGACCGTACAGCGTCGCCGACGCGCTCTTCGTCGTGAACTGCGAGCTCAAAGACGACGTCGGAGACGAGGTGAGAAAGACGACGATCGTACTCTGCGTCGACGTCGCCGCGAGCGCGGGCATCCAATAGTACACATTCATTGGCCCAGTGAAGATAGCCGGCGATTGACCCACCGAGGCAGTAAGATGGCCACTCCCGTCTTGCCCCACATTGAACAGGAGCACGCGGATGCACCCTTGGTTGGAGCCGTTGACGCTGCAGGTGGTCGTGTGCGTCGTCCAGAGGGAGTCGCCGATACCAGCAACCTGCCGAATGCGCGCGTCACCTTCATCGATCGAGCCACCACCAGCCTGAGGAGCACCCGGCGGCGTTGAGTACGATGGGCAACGGAGACGTCGATCTCATCGAGGCTCGCCGCGCCACTGACGACGTTGCGTACTCGCCACACACGGTACACCGTTGAGCTTGTTTCGCCGCTGAGGCCGTGGGTGCTGATGACGTACACGGGGTTGGTCGTTCCGCTGAACGACGACGGGCTCGTATAGTGTTGCGCCGGCATCAGGGAGAAGGTCGTGCCGTCAAGAGGCGTCGGTCCAAAAACGTACCAGCCGAACCACGGGCAGCTAGCCGCGTTGTTCTCGAGCTGGGCTTTTCCGCCTGCGTTGAGGATCACCCCCTCGAAGGTGCCGTAGGTGAAAGAGTACTGATTCGTGGTAAACACGAGCGTGTCGGCACCGACGCCGAAGACCGGCGAGTCGTACCAGGTCTGCACGCCGTTCACCGTCTGCGGGCCTCCCAGCCAGTATTCACACCAATTGGAGGAGGTGAAGTCCGAAGGGTTCTGCGTTCGCGACACGGCCAAGTAAAGGAATTCGTCGGCGAGTGTGAGTCTGCAACCAGCAAGATGAAACGAGGATAAGCGGAGTTGGAGTCGTAAAACACCTTCGGGTCGGTCATGCCCGTCGATACTCCGAAGAGCGAAGCGGTGGAGGTCGTCGCAAGCACGCCTCCGGAGGTGTTGAAGAGGCGCACGCTGCTGTTCGTGGCCTCCAAGACACGGGAGCCGCTTTTCGCCAGCGTCGTGTCTGGCGGAGCCCCGAGCGATGCTGGATAGTTGAGACCAGGGAACGTGGTGGTGACCGACGCAGCGCCGGCGAGCGAGGAGCCCACGGCGCTTGCCAAGACCTGTCCCGCTGGCGGGACGGTCGGGTCAGAGGCAGCGAGCCGCTGGAGCTCTTCATGTTCCGCTTCCGAACCCGCGTAGTGGGTTTCTGACTCTGCCTGGGGCGATGGGGGAACCCCTTGGGACGGCGGCCCTGGGATGTTGAGCGGCGGTACGGAGAGGACCGCGACCGGGGTGAACTCGGCCGCATGGGGCTGCGCATCCGCTCCGGCGACCGACACCGTCGAAAGGGCGATCATCAGAGCGAAGGCAGGAGCGCTGCCAGGGCTTCTCATTAGGGAACACCTCCTATCGTATTTCTACGTTTAGCATTCGTTTTTCGTCTAGGAAGGTGGCGCCAAGGCTCCAGACGGATGGCCTTGCGAGTGCCGAATGGGCCGGGCTCGCGCTGCCGACCGTGCCACGCGCCGCCCGAGAGGATCGTGACGCTTCCGGCACTCTCGTCGAAGAGGGGGCGACCTGGAGATCCCGGGCACCATGCGCTTGAACCCGCCGTAGGAGACGCCACCGAGGGTCACGGTGTAGGGGAGGTGCCGGCACCCGCCGTCCACCGTCTCGGCGGTCGCGGGCCGCCCGCAATCCCCGCCGCTACGGTGCTGGCCGACGAGCGCGGCTTGCGCCGTCACTCCTATCGATGGGGATGTCGAGGGCTCCCGAGTAGCAGGCTCAGCTCGGTGCCGGTCCGCCGGTCCGCGTCGGGCGAGACATTCGGCGGCCCGCCGGCCGTCCGGACCTGTGGCACGCCTGCCCCTTCCCATCGCCCCGCACACAAGGCAAACTGGCATTGTCTAAGATGTGAGTTTTTCATTCTCATGGGCACTGGAGTTTCTGGTGGCTCCGCCCGCGGCAGCACTTGTCCCAAAGGCACGGGGACCTGCGTGCGCTACTGTCCCTGAGCACGCTCGCCACCAGGGTCGCGCATCGGCCGGGGCGGCTGGCCGTCGCTAGCCCTCGCCGTGCACAGGCTCGCCCTGCCGGCGCCTCGGCCTGCGCGCTCTTCGCGGAGGCTGGAGCGCGAAGCGATCACCCGGTGCGCGTTCCAGGTGAGCGCGGCGCCGGCGCACCAGCTCCACGGTCAGGGTCTCGCGCTCGGCCGCCTCGCGGAACAGCTGCAGTGCAGCGAGCGTCTCGCGGTGCACCCCACGGGCGTTGAAGATCCAGGCCATCTCGGCCGCCAGGATCGCCACGTCGAGGGTCCTCCCCTCGTCCAGGTAGAGGATCGCCGGTGGGCCTGATGCACTACGGCGCCGACGAGGTGGACCTGACCATCCTCTACGTCGCCGGCCTGCTGGCCGGCTTGCCCGTGGCGCTGCTCGATCTCCGCAGCTGCCCCACGACCGGACCAGTCGGCGCCTGGCTGCGGGCCTGCCGCAGGATGCTGAGCGCCAGGCCCAGGGGCGGCGGGATGCTCTTGGCCATGGGTTCGCAGTGTCTCCTTACATCCTCACGGTGAACCAGCCGGGCGGAAACGAGCCGGCGCCTCGCCCCTCGCCGGACCGGCGCACGCCCCGGACAAAAAAGTCACGCCATGGGCAACGCAGCTCGGCCCGGGCCTCGACCAGCGCCCGCTGGCGCGCCGGGCCGTGCTGGCGCAGCTCCTCCCACTGGCCCTCGGCCACCTCCCGCGCCGCCGCCGCTCGCCGGCCGCGCCCGATGCGCCGCAGGCGAGCCCGCATGCGCCCCGCCTCGACCAGGCCCACGTAGGCGGCGATCTTGCCGATCCGTCGCTCCTCGGGGGGCGGCGGGTCGAGCGGCGTCAGCCGTTCCACGCCGAACACGACGTCGTCACCCGGTTCTGCGCCGAGGCCCGCGAGCGCCCGTTCCTGGCGACCGAGTGGCACTGTTTCGTCCGCGTGTCGAGGAAGCGGTATGAGTCGCTTTGCTCTTCGCGCGTGGGCTTGCCCACAGTCCGCTCCATGGCGTTGCTGCTGCCGCCGGCGCCCTTGCGCTGCAACCGCTGCGCGACGGCCGCGGCCGAGCTCTACGGCGTCACCTTCGCCCGCGGCGGCGCGTCCGCCGGCTGGGAGAACGGCTTTCACAGCGCGAACGGCCTGCTGTTTCGCCGGCGGGACACACCGGCGCGCATCGTTGAATTGTTGCGGTCCCACGGTCTGGTCCCGAGCGCTTGCCTGGTAGAAATACTCTCCGCGTACGGCTATCGGGTCGAGCCTGCCGGCGGCGACGTCGCTCTTCCCGGGTGATGGGAGCGAGCCGCGCAGCCTGCGCGGCAAGGCGGATCCGCAAGCCGCTGGCGGCGTTATCGTGGGAGCCACGCCGCGACGGTGGTGCCGCCGCCTGGGTTCCGCCGAATGGTCACCTCCCCGCCCAGCAGGCGCGCCCTCTCCTGCATGCCGAGCAATCCCAGGGAGCTCGCGGCGTCGAGGCAGTCCTCAGGGATGCCCTTGCCGTTGTCGGTGACCTCGAGCCGCACGCGCCCGGCGTCGGCGAATAGCCGGATCTCGATCCTGCTCGCCAGGGAGTGGCGTGCCGCGTTGGTGAGCGCCTCCTGGAGAATCCTGAAGACCGTGATCGAGCGTTCAGCGTCGAGGGCTCGGGAGTCGAACCGCGAGTGCAGGCCGCAGGAGATGAGGGTACGTTTCTGAACTCGCCGACGTACCACTCGACCGCCGCGTCGAGCCCCAGCCGGTCGAGCACGGCCGGGCGCAGCTCGCTCGCGATGCGGTGCACGGCGTCTGCTGCGACGTCGAGCATCCCGCCCATGGACCGCAGCTTCTCCGCCAGCTTTGGGTGGTAGCAGCCGATGCCGCTGAGGCCCTGGCCGCGGGCTCAACCTGGAGTCGACCTTGAATCCACATTGATATATGCGAATCCGTGCACCGGTCGGTGAAGGCAGCGTGGCGTCCTCGGCCCAGCAGTCGGATCTTGCAGTCCACCGTTTGCTTCCATGGTATTATCATCTAAATCCAGCAAGTATTGACAGATAGGTATTCGACTATGAGGAGGGCCGTTCCCATGCGCTTTACTTCCCCATCGTTGGCGCTGCTGTCCGTGGCTCTCGTCGTCCTGCTCGGCACCCCCGCTGCGGCGCAATCGGCAGCACCTGGTGCCTACAAGGGCCAAACAACCCAGGGCGATCCAATCACCATCACCGTCGGCCAGAACGAGATCATCTCCTGGAGCACGAGCTACACCTGCGGCGGATCGTCGTTCATGACGGACGTCACCGTCCCCACCAACTCCTGCCCCATCCTGTCCGTCGGCAGCTTTCAGTGTGGCGACACCATTCCAGGGTGCGGCACGTCGAGTCTGCAAGGCGACGTCATCGGGCCGAACATGCTCACCGGCGTTCTGGCTGCCACTACGTGAGGCCGAGCAAGGGGACGAGTCTGGCCCTGGGGGTTGGTCGTGACCTCGACGCCTCTGCGCAGCAAGTGCTTCGTTGGGTCAGCGATCGTTGCGCTGTCCCTGGTTACGGCGCGCGCCCACCTTGGCCAAGACGACCAGGGTCGGCAGCGATCGGAGCTCGTGCCGGCGGCGGTCGCGGCGGCTCCGGCCGCCCCTTACGAGGTGGTGACGCGAGAGTTCGCCTACCGCACCGCGGACGGGCTCGCGGCCACGGCCACGCCGACTTTCCAGCTCGCGTCGCTGGCTGGTCTCGAGAACGGCGAAGCCGTCGGCGGCTCGATCTTCGAGCGGGCCGTGCGGCAGTCCGACGGTGCGCGCGCCCTGGATCTGGAGGTTGTCACGAGCGTGACCACGTTCCGGTCGCCTGCACGGGACCTCGCGGTCGGCAGCGGCGATCGGGATGCTGCCTTCGCGGCGGCCAGCTTCAGCGGCGGTGCCGTGCTGGCCCTGGTGCTGCCGGAGGGTTGGCCCCTCGTCGCCGGGGAGGTGGGGATCATGGCTCTCGGCGCCTACGTACCGCTGCGGGATACCGTCGACCACGAGAGGCAGCTGGCCCGCAACGCCGAGCTCTGGGCGCCCATTCCGGGTGGAGGCAGGCGGTCGAGATACGCGCCCACCGGATACAAGGGTCTTGGCCAGATGGTCTTCGACGACAACTTCCTGCCGGGCCGGCCACGCTTTCTCGGTTCCTACCTCTGGAGCTTTGCGCTGTCACACTTGCTGCCGGCGTTGCAGCTTGGTCCAGGACCCACTTCCAAGGTTGCAGAGTATGCGGCGGGAGAATTCGAGACCCGTGCGATCGAGTCAGTGCTGAGCGGCGAGGCGAGCTCGAGCGGCGGACGCGCCGGCGGCCCGTGTCTGGACAACCCCGTCGATCCCATGAATCTCCCGTGCATCCCTTTCCCCGGCCTGCTGAGCGATTCGGATTTGCCGCTTTCACCGCGAGTCTATGAGGGTCCACGGGCGCCAGTCGCCCCCGCCCGACCGCGGGTCATCACAGTTGACCTGGTGCGACCGGCGGCGTCCTGGCCGCACTGCCCGGTAGCGGTGCGAAGGGAGCTGCGGGTGCTTGCCGCGCAAGGTGCGGCAACGGCCACGGTCGTCGCGAGCCCGCGCTCGATCACCATCGTCCCGCATGCGCGATCGCAGTCCACGCGAAGTTCCAGTGCGAGCCACCGGTCGCAGCTTCCTCACTCGGTCACGCTCACGCGCTCCTTCGGAGGGTTCAGCATCCATCGATGACGAGGCGCGCGAGAATCGCCAGCCGGTTCCTTTACGTGACCGCGGCCCTGGAGGTTGCGTGCGTGGCGGTTTATGCCGTCGCGATCGTGATCCACACGAATGAATACTCTCATGCGAGGCTGCTTGATGGCGGCGAGGTGTTCTTGCTGTGCGTCGTCTGTGGGTGGATGCTATCCGGAATCGTACTTTTTCTTCTTGACTTCATCCAAGATAAGACGTGGCGACTACATTTTTCGACTCGTTACCAGGCGTTCTCCGAAGGGTTTGTGACGCTGATGCTGTGGGGGGTGCTCACTGTCGGGGTGCTGCTCGGATTGACTCTATACCTCATGCATTCCTCCGTCGGGCACCTCAGGATCCTGCGGCTGCGGGCGGTGGACGTCACGCCCCTGGCGGGCACCGGGGACTCCGGAAACCTGCCCTTGGCCGAGCACGGCGCCGCGGATCGGGAAGGCGACCAGAGTTATTTGCAGGGCCTCGACAACGTGATCGCCCTCGACTTTCGCGGTGATCCCCACCGGGTCTTCTCGCAACCGATCGTCGGCTTGAGCGACATGCTCACCCTGCCGGGACAGGTCCTCGTCGTCGCCGGCAGCCGGCTCCTGCGATCGACGCCTCGTGCCGGGTTCGCCGTGGTGGCCGAGCTCCCCGCACCCGGGTTCCGCTTCGGGCAGCACAGCACCGATCGCGGCCTGATGCCGGGCGTGATCCTCTTTGGCGCGATCGGCGGGAAGGGCGTCGCGTACCGCTTGACGCCGGCCGGCCAGTACTCGAAGGTCGTCGAGACGCCAGAGCCGATCCGCGCCGCCAGCGCCTGCTTCGACAGCACCGCGATCTTCGTGGGCGACAAGCTGGTGCTCTTGACCCCCGGCCATCGGCCGCGCGTCTTGTTCGAGGTTGGACCCGGCTTTGGCGCGGTCGGTTCGATCCTGGCGCGCTCAGCACCCAAGACGGCCGAGGGAGACTGCTTCTTCCTCCTGGCGACCGCCGATCAGGTCTTCCTACTGCAACATGGCGTCGCGTCTCTTCTCATCGCCGGCCTGGGTGGTGAGCTGCGCGCCGACAGCGCGAGCCCAGCCGACGCCATCCTGATGGACGGCAAGCGTCACGTCGCCGTGGAGCTGCACTTCCCGCAGTCTCGATGATGCCCGGGGGAGCCGCGTGTAGTTGAACGGCCCGGCCAGCGCCAGCAGATCGCGGATCGCCAGCTGGCGCTCCTGCGACGGGTCCTCGCTGGTGCGCACGGTCCGCGCCAGCAGCGCCTTGAGCCGGACCTGGCGTGTCCGTCCGCGCCGCGAGGTGCTTGAAGCTGCAATATAATTAGCAGACCCCCTATCGCGACAGGAGGCGGCGCCATGCAAGCTGGAGACTCTGCGGCAAATGAGACCGTGGTGACCGCTGGCTGGGGGATGGCGATCGTCCTCATCGCGGCCGCGCTGGGGCTGAACGTGGGATCGAACCTGCTGATCCCCCTGTTCAACGGGCTGCTGTTTCTCGACATGCTCGGCACGGCGATGGTGGCCTTGGCGGTGGGGCCCTGGTGGGCAGCCCTCGTGGGCCTCTCCACCAACCTGATCCTTGGACCGATGCGAGGGCATGCCGAGTACCCTGATTTCGCCATTGTCAACGTCTACGGCGCCATCGTCTGGGGCCTTGCCGCACACGGGCGCCTCGCCCCGTTCCGCGAGACCGTGAAGCCCGGCGCCTTCCTGGGCAAGCTGCTGGTACTTGGCGTCCTCGGCGGGACCTTCTGCGCTGCCGTCGCCACCTACACCAGGGCAGACTTCGGCGCCACGCTCGCCCAGGCGACGGTTGACAGGCTGCCGCAAACTCACGCTGCGGAGCGACTGCTGAAGGACGCGGTGAACTGCCACTACTGGGGTCTTCGGGCAGGCGATCCCACGTACGACTTCATACTGCTCGACGTATTCACGATCATCCCCGACAAGGTCATCTCCATCGCCTTCGCGGCTTTCGTGCTCTTCAATTTCCCCTGGTTCGCTTCCAGGCCCGCCGCCGAGCCCCCGAGGCTTGCGACACAGTGGCGTTCCGCCCTGCTATTCGCCTTGGCCTTTGCCTATTTTGCCAGGAAGCAGCTATCGAGCTGGTGGGACAACCCATGGCAGGCCGTGGTCTGGTGGATACCCGAGGTGCTGGCGGTCGCGGCTGCCTTTCTCCGGCCGCACCGGATCTACGCGGTTTCGCGCGGCGCACCGATCCAGGGGGGCAAGCTCGAGGTCGACGACGCCTACAAGAACATTCTCGGAATCGTCGCCCTCTGCTACTCGTTGACGGTGGCCTGGAGCCTCGCGCAGGCGCCCGCGCCGTCCGCGTCGAGCGCTGCCCGGCCATGCCCGCAAGTCACCTCGACGAACCTGTCGACCCCAGCCCAGCCATGCTCGGAAGCCACCTTGCCTGCGAACCTGGCAAGAGACGGGATCGGCATCTTCTCTTTCCTGACCATTTTCGGGTTCGGGCCGCTGACATTGAGGAAGTACCTCAGATCGGGCTCGGAGCAAGCCTGGCGCGACGGTCATGAGGCGCCGCGGCCACCGGGGGAACCCGCCGAGACGGAGCGGCAGGGTGCCCCATGAGTCGTGCGCCATCTTCCGCCTCGACCGCCCTCGGATCTCGCGGCACATCGGATTCGGCTCCCCGCGCGCGCTCCGCCAGCGTCCGCCGCCGCGATCGCAGACGCGGTCACGGAGGCGCATGCGCCGCGGCTATCGTCGTCGCGCCAGCACGCTTGGCCCTGTCACCTCGCGCGCGATCGTCCAAGTCCTGGCACCGAGCGGGATCAGCCGCGCGGTCCCGTCCGTTGGCAAGGTCGGGAGGACACCGCGCGCGAGACCGGAATCGAGCCGCTCTCCTGGCTGGAGGACCAAACGCGGTTCTTCACTGGCGATCTTGAAGAGCGTGTTGCCAGACTGCCCAGGCTTGAAGAAGACATAGGCGTCGTTGCCTTGCCGAAACGCGAGGCACGGCGCGGTGAAGTCGCAGTAGAGGGCGCCGAGGGTGGCCACGTATTGAGGAGAATTGCCGCCTATCGCGTAGGCGGCGATCTCCTGCATGGCCGCTTGCGGATCCGGCAGGGGGAGAAACGGGAAGGCGCTGGTGGCATTTCTTCGCGCTGACAGCAGCCCGCTGGGATTGAGCGTGGCCCGTGACAGCTCCGTGCCGCTCGCGGCATCGAAGACCGGACCAGGTAGAAGAAGTCGCGCCGCTGCTCCCTGCCGCAGTTCAGGTCCGTCCAATTCGCCACTTTTTGGACGCTGAAGCTCACCGTGCCGTTCAAGGTGCCATTGAGCAGCGGCAACTCGCCGGGCAGAAGCTTCCCCGGGTCGGCGCGTTCCAGGTGGAAGCTCTGATACTGGTAGAGAAAGTCTTGGATCACCTGGGGGTCGGTCGCGGGGTAGGGTTTGGGGACGTACACCGTCGAGCCAGGCGAGGCGGTCCGCACGGTTTGCGCAAAGCGATCGTAAGCTGGTTGGTCTTCGGGTCTACAGGCGACCAGTGCCAGCACGGTGCGCGGATCGACCCGGCAGGCAAAGATGCCGCAGATCGTGAGCGTGGCGTTGAGGTGTTTCCGCGCCTGGGCCACGGTCCGCAGCAGGCCAGCCAGGGCGGCCACCGCCATGGTCGAAGCCTCGACCGGCACCAGCAGCTCGCCGGCGGCGGCCAGGGCGTTGATGGTGAGCTGGCCGAGCGCGGGAGGGCAGTCGATGAGCAGGTAGTCCCACCGGTCGGTCGGCAATTCCGCGATGAGGCCCAGCAGAACTCTCTCACCGCCCAGGACCCCCGCCAGGTGGCGCTCGGCGCGGGCCAGCTGGGTGGAGGCAGGCACCACCTCGACGCCGCGTACGCCCGTGGCGCGGACCAGGCCAGCGAGCGCGCTGTCGTCGGCCACGAGCACCTCGAGCAATCCGGCGCCGGCGTCGTGAACGCCCAGCCAGGCGCTGCTGTTGGCCTGGGCCGCGGCGCCATCGCGCCACCCTCCCGGCTTGCCCGGCATCAGCGATACGCAGCGGACGAGGGCGGTTGTCACAGAGCTGTCACACGGTTCCCATGTCGCCTTTTAGCAGGCTTGTGCAACTAACAGATTGAAGCAGGTAAACCACGAATGGGACCGGCGTAGCGCCAAAACGTGCCCGGGGTGGCTTGGGACGAGAGTAGACAAAGTGTTGCGCTCTTACGTAAAGGATGGCAATTGCCGATTCGACGGCAGGCCCTCGGTGACAACGAGGAAGCCCGGGCAAGCTGCCGCCGCCGGGCGGCGGGACAACGAGGAGGGCAGCATGGACCGAGTCTGTCTTGTCCGTCCCGCGCAACGCGGGTTTGCTGCCGTCGCCTCCGCGGCCCTGCTCTGCTTCTGTGCCGGCATCGAGCGCCCACCGCTGTTCGCCCAGACCACGGCGTGCGACGTGGCTGCCGCTCCGCCGGCTGCCTTCAGCGCGAGCTGCACGTCGCTCACCTGCACGTTCAACGTGACCTCGCCGCCGCCTGCGGGCGGCGACTTCGCCTGGGACTTCGGCGACGGCAACGCCGCGGACGGCCCGGCGACGCAGGCCGTCTACACCTACAGCGCCGCGGGCTCCTACATGGTGACGCTGACGGTCAGGGACGCCAACGGCCAGGTCGGCGTGGCGATGGGCACGGTGAATGTCTTGTCCTCGACGCCGCTCGCCGCGGACGATGCCTTCGTCACCGACGAGAACACCCCGATCACGATCACGGTCGCGGAGCTGCTCGCCAACGACGCCATGGGCGTGACCTTCGTCGGGGCCGACACCTGGCCGTGCTACTTCGCCCCGGGCACCTCGAGCTGCACCTACACGCCGCCGACGGGGGTGACCGGTCCAGTCAGCTTCCACTACACCGTCCGGGGCGTGGGCGGCGACACCGGCTCCGCGACCGTCACCATCACCGTGCAGCCGGTGCTGGTCGCAAACCCCGACTTCTTCAGCGTCAGTGCCGGCGGCACGATCCCGATCACCAGCACGCAGCTGCTGGCGAATGACCTGCCGCCACCGTCGCCACCGTCGCAGTCGCCTGGCGCGGTCTTCGTGTCGGCGCAGGACGCCCAGAACGGGACGCTCGCCCTGGTCAACGCCGGGCCGCCGGCGGTCTACAACTTCACTCCCACGCCGTGCTTTTTGGGGGACGCCTCGTTTGACTATTTCATCTCGTGGGAC
>Ga0307479_10000837_pt1 | contig 27840 bp, 31 predicted proteins | sample atmos_gasesECM4C_FD_203743 | JGI IMG/M metagenome (GOLD analysis project Ga0307479, IMG submission 203743) | Hardwood forest soil microbial communities from Morgan-Monroe State Forest, Indiana, United States - atmos_gasesECM4C_515 | ecosystem: Environmental > Terrestrial > Soil > Temperate... | reverse complement strand
CCTGCCTCATCTTGCTGAGACCCAGATAAATCGCATCCAGCAGGGCCGTGCGCCCTTTCGGGACCGTATACACTAACCTCCCCTCGATGTCCTCCACCGACTGTGTAAAGTCGGTGACTTCCTCCGGCTTGTCGGCAAATGCGATCATGAAAAACTCGTCCTGGGGGTTCGCTGTCTTGAAGAACTCCACCACTGCCTAGCGGGCTCGCTCGATTTTGCCTGCCATGGTACCGCTCACGTCGAAGATGGCGCCGAGGGAAACGGGAGCATCCTCACTCGAAAAGTGTCGGATTTCTTGCCTTTCCTTACCCTCGAACACTTGAAAGTTCTCTTTATCCAGCCCAATGACTTGGCGGTTCAGGGGATCCACGATCGACACCAAGACGAGGACCAGGTTCACGTCGACCTTGATCGGTGTCAAGTAAGGTTTTCAAAGCCGGATCTTCAGTCAGCGGATTATTCTGGGCCTGCGCATGCTCAGCCCGGGGAGCTATGTGCACGTCCTCCGCGGAACCTTGCGCCAATACGGCGGGCACAAGCCCGCATACTGCAATCAGCACCGTGGCCACCCAGGTGCATCCCGACATGAAGTAGGAAGTCGTCCTTTCCATCTTTGGCCGGGTCCAGCACCTGGCCAGAGGCACTTCCAAAGGCGGTCGTTGCTCGCCAGAAACGGCAGGGATGCCTCGCAGTCCATAACCGCTCAGCCGTGGGGTTTATTCCTCCAGAATTTATTGAACGCTGAAGATAGTTCGGGAGGGCAGCGGTGATCGAAGGACGCTCTGCGGATTCAGGGCCAACGGCACAAGGTAGAGCATATCTTACTGGGGCAGGCCAACGCGGTGCACAAGGTTTTGGAAGCGCGAGTCGGAGCGGAGAGGATCGAAGCCCGGCCGCAACAAGACACCTGGATTAAATCGCTCTTCGTAGCCCGTTTCGAGCCAATTCATGGCTTGATTCGTATCTCCGAGAGATACATAGATCATGGCAATCTCCGAAGCATTCGAATAGCCCGGGCTGGAGCGCTTCTTCAAGTCGCTCAGCAGGCTTACCGCTTGGCTCCTCTTGCCGGATGCGACAAGGGCGCGAGCAAGATTGGCTATACATGTGGGGCTACTTCCAGAAAGTTGGACCGCTTTTCGCAGTTCCACTACCGCTTCATCGTACATGTGTTTTTGAAGATACGCCTGGGCCAGTTGATTATGTGCCAGAGCAAAATTAGGATCCATCTTGATTGTCTTGCGGCTCTGTCGTATGGATTCGTCGTAAGAGTGGGCGATGACAAGCAGCTCTGCCAAATCGGCGTTAATGATAAGAGATAGTGGATCCAGGTTTTCCGCTTTTCTCATTTCCGCAATCGCTTCGTCATACCGACCCAATAGACTGAGGTGCCAAGCATACCAATGGTGGGCGGTTGCGTAGCCTGGGTTTAGTTCGATGGCCCGTCGGAATTCCTTCCCGGCAGAGTCAAAATCCCAGTCGAATCCATCCAAAATGAACGCAAGCGAGTTGTGGGCTTCGCCGAGCGTGCTGTCCAAGTCCAGAGCTTTGAGCACCGCAGTCTTCGCCTTGGGGAATGCCTCCTTGGGGGGCATCACTGCATACTGCCAGTCTCCCAGCAAAGCATACGTGTCGGCTAAGCCAGAATGAGCTCGCGCGTATTTCGGGTCCTCTTCGATTGCCTGATTGAAATAAGCGAGGGCGACCTTCAAACCATCCGCCGTTCGCTTATTCCAGAAATAACGCCCTTTGAGATAGTCCTCGTAAGCTTCCGGATTAACAACCTTTGCGTTCTTCAGCGCAGCCTGTTCCTGCGGAGTCAAATTAATCCGAATTTGATCTGCGATGGCTCCAGCCACCCTGTTCTGGAGCGCCAAGGTATCACGCAAGTCGCCCTCGTAGCTCTGCGACCATAAGTGCTTGTCCGTCGACGCATCTATTAGCTGCGCCGTGATGCGAACCTGGTCGCCGGAACGGAGCACCGTGCCTTCTACGACGGCGTCCACGTTCAGCTCGCGAGCGATCTGCGGCAGAGGCTTGCGCGCTCCCTTGTATACCATTACGGAGGTGCGGGAGATCACCCGCAAAGCGCTGATCTGCGCCAGGTCGGTGATCAACTCGTCCGTCATGCCATCCGTGAAGTAATTCTGCGAAGCATCGGCCGAGAGGTTGTCCAGCGGAAGCACCGCCAGGGATCGGATGCCCCTCGGCGCACGGCCACGCGAACGAAATAGCCAGACCGCGAGAATCGGCAAACTCAGCACGAGCGCCAAGGCGACGATTACGCCAGGCGTCGGCCACATCCAGCGTTTGGGCGCAACGGTCAACCCAGCGCCTTGGAGCTTATGCCCGTGCTCTGTCTCCGGCAAAACCCCAGGGGAAGATTCCGGCTCTTTCAGACGGGCATCTGCATCGACAACCGACACCTCGGCAATGAAGCGATAGCCACGTTTGGGAAGAGTCTCGATAAATCGCGGATTCTCAGCCGAGTCGCCTAAAGCACTCCGGAGTTTCGCGATGGCGATGTTAACAGCTTGGTCGAAATCACCAAAGCTTTCGTTGGCCCAGACTCGGCTGCGCAATTCCTCCCTCGTAACGACTTCCCCCGGATGCTCGAGCAGAATCTCCAGTAGTTTCATCGGCTGCTGCTGGACTTTGATTCTCAAACCCGCCTTGCGCACTTCGCCCGAGTGAAGAGAAACCTCATAGGTTCCGAATCGCACGATCGACATGTGGCGCGCCGGTTCCATAGCGCACTTGGGCTCGGCATGGAAGTCTAGCACCTCTCGCAGACTCAAGTGTCGGACCCCAGCCAGGATAATCTGCGGAGCTAACCCCTTAGATGTCAATTACTTGACAAGCAGCGAACGGGTTATGGCGAGAAAAGCCGCAGTGAATTGACGCCCGAGGACTGGCGCGTCAGAGTGTCGGGGATCACAAGAACAAAGGAGATGGTCATGGCAAAGGTGATTCAGTTTTACATATCGAAGAATTTCAGAAAACCGTTGAAGTGGGTTCCTCGACTGCAATGTGGAAAAGTCATCGAGTTTTGCTCGCAGACAAAGAAATCAGCCTAGCTGGGACCGCGTTCGAAACTGACTCGGGAGAAGGAAAATGGCGCGTATCAGACTTGGGCTACAGAGGATGATCGGACTCGGGACTTCATCCTCACAGGACGACGAATCGTCGGCAGAGTTCGAAGAGTTGGCCATGCCTTTGTTCGATTCGCTCCACAACTTCGCGCGCTGGCTTGTGCACAACCAGAACGATGCCGAGGATCTCGTACAAGAGACTTATCTAAAGGCTTTACACAGTTTCGCATCGTTTCAGCGTGGCAACAACTTCCGGGCATGGATGTTTAGGATCCTGAAGAACACCTTTCTCAGTTCGTGCTCAAAACTGGAGCGGCGCATGACCGTTGCGATGGATTCGGAGGAGGACGGACATGAACTGCCAGTTGATACGGAGACTCCCGAAACAATTCTAATGAGTCGCTCTAATTCCGAGTTGGTGCAGCGTGCCATCTACAACCTGCCGGTGCATTATCGGGAAACCCTCCTACTTTGTGAAGTGGAGGAAATGTCGTACCAAGAGATCGCGGGCATATTGTCGATCCCGACAGGGACCGTCATGTCACGATTGGCCAGCGCCCGGAAGGCAGTTCGCGAGTCACTGGCAGCCCTCCCTGTGGACCGCCATCCGCGCACGCAGCCCAATGAGCCGGGGGCGACGAGAGAGGTGTCTGCCGACCCAGTCTTCCTTGGAGAGAAAGACGAGGCACTTGCTCGTCCATTCTCGGACTTGGAGATCGGATCGATCGGTCAAGAACACCTGCACCGGTGATGAACGGGCCGCGTCGCGATCTGCAAGTCTGCAATTTCGGTCAGAAGCTCAAACGCGTCGGGTTGCAGCTCCGCTCCTGACACGGGCACATAGTAAAACAGTCAGAATCGTTGATTTATTCCCTTCAAAAGACAATTTGTTTGGAGAAACCAAATGCAGGCTAGGCGAGTGGAAATGCCACACTTTTGGCAAGCGCTTCTCAGGAATCCCAGAGGAGCGTTGCGTAATCCCGCCCCCGAGAACCGGCTTCTCAGACAATATTCCGTTGAAACGAATCACTTGCTCGGGAACTCGACGATTTATGTGATCGAAGTGGAATAAGAGACTCGAGAGTCCGTTATCCATGGTGAGACTCATTTTGGAGGAGGGGATTGTGAAGAATGTAAGAAGCAGACTCCTTAAATTCAACTCGGCGGCCTTGGCAGTTCTTACCACCGTGTTCCTTGTGTCTGGTGGAGCATCGGCGAAGAATCGCAAAGTCAAAACGTCCGACAACCAGGCCGATGTGGTCGCACACATTTCGTTCCCTGGACTATCGGCTGTCGACATGGCAATGCAGAAGAAAGTGAATGACAAGTACTACCTCTACGTGCAGCACTCAAAAGATCAAGGTATTTCGATTATCGATATCAGCAAGCCCGCTCAACCGAAAACGGTTGGAGTAATTCCGTGGCCGGATCCAGCTGTGTCGGGCAGGATGAACGTGACGGGTGATTTGGCGATCATTGCCGAAACCACAGCTCTCCCGATGCGCGGCACCTCGAACGACGACCTTGTGCTCTGGGATTTGTCGAATCCAGCCGTCCCACGAGTAGTGCAAAAGTTCTCGGGAGTGGTGAAGTGGCTTCAGGACGAGCGCAATTTCATCTATGTCTTGAACGGCGACGGACTGTGGGTGGTTTCGAAGCCAGCGGATCGCCAGCCGGAACAAAGGGAGTCCTCGTATAGCGGAGAGTGAGGATCGCTCCGGAGGCAAGATCCCTAACCGGAGAGGCGGCACGGTGCCGATTGCAACGTCCGCGCCAATCTCTCCGTGGAAGCCGGACAGCCCGAGGGCCAAGAGTGGCGAATCGACGACTGCGAGCCTGGTAGCTAACTTGTCGCTGAGGGCAGTCGGCGAGGATTCCGCTTAAACAAACAGATCCAACATCGGAAAGGAATGCAACAATGACGGGTAAACACGTGTGGGTCGGAAGTTTCATGGCGGTAGGAGTTATTGCGATTGCACTGCTGTCAGCGGGATCCCCGAATGCCAGTGCGAGCGACCAACCGTCCTCTCCAAATGCGGACGTAAAAATCGACAATTTCAGTTTTGGGCCGCAGACGGTCACGGTACCCGTCGGAGCGACCGTTACGTGGACCAACCATGATGACACTCCCCATACGGTTGTCAGCACAGAGGGCGTGTTCAAGTCCAAGGTGCGGGATACGGACGAAAAGTTCTCCTACACGTTTACCAAGGCGGGGAAATATCCCTACTACTGCTCGGTCCATCCGAAGATGACAGGCCAGATCATTGTGCAGTGACATACGGATTTCTGGATGGTGTTGCTGCGGAATCGGTTCTTTTCCTGGCGGTACCCCAGTTATACGTACAGTCCCTTGCCTCGACAAAGCGGCGTTCTAAAAAGCGACCTTAGAGAAGATGATTGTAGACTCGGCACGATTCAAACGGGAGTTTAGAAGCCTGGGAGTGCCGCACTATATGTGAATTCTTTGTACAAACGGTAACTGGCAGCTTCGGGCTGGAAAAAGAAATATCCGAGGGCATGCTCGTACAAATCAAAAATAGGGTTACGGAGGAACAACTTGAAAAAAGCAATCATCTTATTGGGACTGTTGATGACGTTAGCAACTCCTACGGGACTGCTCGCGCAGCAGGTCGGCTATTCCCAGACCGACTTGGTGTCTAATACTGCCGGCGTAGCCAAGACCACAGACTCTCAACTGCTGAATCCATGGGGAATTTCCATTCTTCCGGGGCAGGACTTTTGGATCGCCAACAATAACGGTGGCACCTCCACCCTCTATGACGGCCAGGGTAACAAGAATACTGGTCTCGTGGTAACCATACCCGGGGCCTCGCGCAATCCGAACGGTAATTGCACCCCTGGCTGCCCTACGGGAAACGTCTCAAACGGAAACGGTACCTACTTTAGCGGTGGGCAGTTTATCTTTGACACCGAAGATGGCCTGATCGCCAGCTGGACTGGCACCAGCAATACCGCAACGGTCGTGTTCGATAACTCCGCCAGCGGTGCAGTCTACAAAGGTCTGACGCTTCTCAACAGCACATTCCTTTTGGCGGCGAACTTCAACAGCGGGAAAATCGACGTTCTTGATCGGAACTTCAACCTCACGTCGTTAAGCGGTTCGTTCGTCGACCCACAACTTGCTCCGGGCTTCGCTCCCCATGGCATCCATGTCATCGGAAACCAGATCTACGTGGCGTATGCGATGCAGGATGCCGCCAAGCACGACGCTCAGCCCGGTGCCGGTCTGGGGCAGGTCGATATCTTCGACATGAATGGGAATTTCATCAGCACGTTTGTCGCAGCCGGCGGCAAACTCAATGCGCCTTGGGGCGTGGTGACGGCTCCATCTACCTTCGGCACGTTTCCCAACGCGATCCTGGTGGGGAATTTCGGGGATGGCACCATAAACGCCTTCGACACTACTGGGAAGTTTCTCGGGCAGCTCACCGATTCTTCGAAGAATGCATTGGTGAATCCTGGCTTGTGGGATTTGGCGTTCGGCGGAGGTGGTCCCTCGGGCGATCCGAACACTCTTTATCTCACGGCCGGAGGCGGCAACCAGCCGAATTTCCCGGCCGGCGGCAGCACAACGAGCGTGTTCGCCAGTGTTGTACCCGCGGCGGCGGTCGCGGGCCCAGATTTTTCCCTGACTCTCTCGACCCAAAGCGTAACCGTCGCGCCGGGCGCTTCGGCTAACCTGATGATCGGTGCCAGTGCTGTCGGAGGTTTTAACAGTCAGATCTCGCTCTCCTGCTCTGCGCCCGCTGGTCTGACGTGTGGTTTCAGTCCAACGACCATCTCTCCCGGATCGAGCGCGTCATCCTCGACCTTGACCATCTCTGCCGCCACGACCCCGCCGGCCAACGGTTACTCCGTACTGGGCGTGGGGGCTCTGCTACCTGGTATAGGTTTATTCGGTACCGTTCTCACGACGCGCAAACGGAAATCGCTTACGCGCAAGAGCATGTTATCGATAAGCGTACTGGTGTTGTTGCTCCTCATCTCGATGTTGTCGCTTGGTTGCAGTAGCAATACAAAAGGGCAAACACCCGCATCTCAGCTCACCTTGATGGTGACGGGCACATCCGGCTCATTAAGCCATTCCGCCCCCGTAACCATCACCGTCAATTAAACAGCGGGCGAGGGTGCAGTCCAGCGCACCCTTGCCAGCTTTCTTCATAAGTGGTGTTACGTGGCACGGCCACAACTATCTCAGCAAGGAAACGGAATCTGCGCGAGTAGCGGAGCTGACACGGCGATTCGAAGGTCGATCACGGACTTACGAGGCCTGCGCTCTTCCCACTGAGCTACGCCAGCACACTGACTCAGATCACAGCCGTAGAGCCGAGGGCGCTTGGGGAGCGACTACATCGAGAATGATTTTATGCCCGCTGGCTGGTTCTTGCTTTGGGCTGGGTGACCGCTTGACCGCGTGCTCGGCCGCAGACCCCTTACATCTTCGACATAGACACGTAGAATCTCGGCCACACTCCAAGCCTGAGCAATACATCCGCAGGGGCGATGGGGCGCATCCCCTTCGAAGATCTCCGAGACATGACCCAACCCGGCTTCCGTCAGGTGAGACTCTAAAGGAGACAACCAGGCTTGCGCTTGGCGCCTGGCCTCCTCCCTTCCTCCATTCACCTTTATATAGGCGGTAATGAACGGCCCCAGCAGCCACGGCCACACAGTTCCCTGGTGGTAGGCTCCATCGCGCTCGGTAGGGCTGCCGGTATAGGATCCGCGGTATCGCGGGTCGCTGGGTGCGAGGGTGCGAAGCCCGAAGGGGGTAAGCAGGTGTTGTTCAACTTTCTGCACCACCTTTCTGGCCCGATCCTCGGGCAACATGCTATGAGGCAGGCTGACCGCGAAGATCTGATTAGGGCGGATCGAAGGATCAGGTGGACCTCCATTGACCACGTCGTACAGGGAACCAAGCCCTTCGTTCCAAAAGAGGCGGTTGAAACTCCACTTCGCAAGCGTAGCCATGTGGCGATACCGCTTTCGCGCAGCCCCATCCTCGCACCTGCCGGCCAAGTCTTCCATAATGCACAGCGCGTTGTACCAGAGAGCCTGGATTTCAACAGGTTTGCCACGACGTGGCGTTACCACCCAGTCGCCGACCTTGGCGTCCATCCACGTAAGCTGGACTCCAACTCCGCCGCAGGTCAGCAAGCCGCTCTCATCCATTTTGATTCCGTAGCGCGCTCCTCGAGCGTGCCAGGAGACGATGTCTGCAAAGATGGGGCAAAGTTCGTCTCGGACGAACTCCAGGTCGCCAGTGTATGCCAAGTAAGCACGAGCCGCTTCGAAGAACCAGAGAGCGGCGTCGACGGTGTTGTATTCCGGCGCTTTGCCTTGGTCCGGGAAGCGGTTCGGCAACATGCCCTGATCCACGTGCTTCGCGAAGGTGCACAGGATGCTACGCGCGATCTCATACTTGCCGGTCGGTAGGGTCAGGCCTGGGAGGGCGATCATGGTGTCGCGACCCCAGTCGCCAAACCAGTGGTAACCGGCGATGACCGTTTTCTCGTCGCCACGCGAAACAAAGTATTGGTCCGAGACAGCGGTGAGGCTTTGGGCAAAGCTATCCTCAATGGGACATGCCACAAGCGCTTCTCGGCGACGTGTTACTTCCGCCCGCCTATAATCGAGCGCGTCGACAACGTCACGTCGCTCGGTGGAGGCGATGATCGCTGCCTGGCGTCGCAAGCGCAGGTCAAAACGCAGCACAGCGGGACTGAAGAGATCTTCAGAACAATCGAGCCCGCGTTCGCGTTCGGCCTCATATTCACGGTTGCGATACCAAACCCCCGTTTTCCGTAGTTCGATGGCGTTGTGCGCCAAGTGCAGGTTAGGCAATCCTTGATAAGGAGTGACACTTGCCAATCCGGAGCGTTCTTGCACCGCTGAGTTGATGGCGTCGTTTTCTTGAGTTGTGCAGTGGTAGTCGCGGAATGCAATCAACACACGGATTTCCAGCCCCACGTTCTTCGGCGACTCTGGATGATTGGTCTTCCTCAGTTCATACTGAATCACCGTACTGTTTTCGCCGTGAATCATGAACACGGACTTCTCGAGCTCGATGTCTTCTATTTCATACGTAAAGACCGGCGACGGGCTGAGGCGAAACTGTTTGAGATAGCGGAATCCTTGCGGCTGAACAAACACCCGGATGCCGGTTGGCCGATAGATCGAAACGCATACCGTCGATAAACAGAGCCTCTTCGAGCTTGGAGAGGAGACAAGCGGCCGACAGGTGGTTTGGTGGCGGCCACTAGAAGCCCATGGTAGCGGCGGGTGTTCAAACCAATGATTGTTGACGAGGCATAGCCGCCGAGCCCATTGGTTTCCAGCCACTCCCGACGAAGAGCAGCTTCCAGGTCACCACACATTTCCCGTTTGAACTGAATCATAACTGGTCCTTGCCTTCGCTGCGTGTTGAGTGTGGAAATGTGCCGGCGTGGGCGCGCATCTATGTAGGTCCGAACGCCCCTGTCCGGTGGTCCAGTTGCCACTCGCTCGCACTGTGGAGTTTCGCTCCGGGAAACACCAATCGAGTTCATCTACATTTTCTCTTATGCGATCAGTCCGCGCCTACAGTGGTAACCGCTGTTTCAGTTTGCTCGCGTTTCGCGCATTCGCCGTTCTGTTGCATTAGCTTGGTCACCACCCCGGTCCATCCGGTTTGATGACTGGCGCCGACCCCGGAACCAGAGTCGCCGTGGAAGTACTCGTGAAAGAGAACCAAGTCGCGCCAATGAGGGTCCGTCTGGAACTTTTCCAAGTTGCCGAATACGGGTCGGTGGCCCTTTTCGTCACGAAGAAAGATGTTTGTCACCCGGCGCGACAACTCACCCGCCACGTCCCACAACGTCTTCATGTTTCCCGATCCAGTCGGGAACTCGACCTTGAAATCGTTGCCAAGATAGTGGTGAAACTTTTGCAATGACTCGACCAGGAGAAAATTCACCGGGAACCAGATTGGGCCACGCCAGTTCGAATTGCCCCCGAATAGTCCGGTCAATGATTCACCCGGCTCATAGTCCACGCGGTGCTCGGTTCCGTTGACGTGCAGTGCGTAAGGATTTTCCTGATGGAAACGTGACAGTGCGCGGATCCCGTACGGTGACAGAAACTCACGCTCGTCCAGCATGTACTTGAGAATGCGCCGAAGCTGATCCTGATTTGCGATGGACAGCAACCGGCGCTCGCCCACTCCCTGGCTGCGCATGCAAGCGAGAGTTTCCGTGAGATCGGGACGATTATCGATAAACCATTCCAGTCGCCGCTTGAAGTCTGGCAACCGATCGAGGACCTCCGGCTCCAGAGTTTCCACTGCAAATAGCGGGATCAATCCCACCATGGAGCGGATCTTCATTGGAAATCGTGTGTCGTTAGGCAGCTTCAGCACATCGTAGAAAAAGCCGTCCTCTTCATTCCAAAGTCCCATGCGGTCGTGGCCACGATGGCTCATAGCATGGGCAATGTAGATAAAATGCTCCCAGAACTTGCTGGCCAGGTCTTCATAAGAGGGTTCTTCTTTGGCCAGTTCCAAAGCGATAGCCAGCAAATTCAGAGTGTACATGGCCATCCAACTGGTTCCGTCGGACTGCTCGAGATAGCCGCCCGTAGGCAAGGGAGCGCCGCGATCGAACACGCCGATGTTGTCCAGTCCGAGAAATCCACCCTGAAAAATATTCATGCCCTCGGCATCCTTGCGGTTTACCCACCAGGTGAAGTTCAACATCAACTTGTGGAAAATGCGTTTCAGAAATTCGCGGTCGCCTCTGCCTGTGCGCTTCTTGTCGATCTTGTATACGCGCCAAGCGGCCCATGCATGCACGGGCGGATTCACGTCACCAAGAGCCCATTCATATGCTGGCATTTGTCCGTTGGGGTGCATGTACCACTCGCGGAGCATCAGGGTAAGCTGCTCTTTTGCGAAGTCGGAATCGACCAGGGCGAGCGGAATGCAGTGGAACGCCAGGTCCCAAGCTGCATACCACGGGTATTCCCACTTGTCCGGCATGGAAATCACGTCAGCGTTGTACAAGTGAGTCCATTGATGATTGCGTCCCTTCCGTCGCTGCTGGGGTGGGCGTGGGTTGTCCGGGTCGCCTCGCAACCAGTCCTTGACGACGTAGTGATAGAACTGCTTGGACCAGAGCATCCCCGCAAAGCCCTGGCGCATGACGTTCTGGGCGTCTGTTGAGAGACCCTGAGGAATCAACGTGGCGTAGAATTCATCGGCCTCACGCTGCCGGAGAGCGAACGTACTCTCGAAGGCGTCAAAGGCGTTCGTTCCTTTGAAGTCAGAGTCGGCGAGTCGCATCCTTATTACAACCGTCTCTTTAGAACCGAGTGACAGTTTGTAATGGGCGGCTGCTCTCGAGCCCACATGTTCGGGATTGACCGCTTCCCTGACACCGTGCACGACATTGTCATTGATGCCATCTTTAACGAACGGAGTGCGATTCTCGATCCCAAATAGCCTTTTAGCGTTCGTCTCGTTCTCGGTAAAGAGAAGTTCCGGAGAGCCTTCACAATGGAGCCAGCGGGTATCGGGCTGAGTTTGGTTCGGATGAAAAAGGTTCAGGCCGATAACGGGATTGGGAGCGGGCCGCGCTTTGTGCAGCTTCGGGCGTTGGGCACGGTTTCCCCATGACCACGTATTGCGGAACCAAATTGTGGGCAGAACCCGCAGACTGGCAGCTTCCGGCCCACGGTTTGCGACCGTGATCTTGATCAGGATGTCCTCGACATCGGCTTTGGCATATTCCACGAACACGTCGAAGTAGCGATCTTCGTCGAATACACCCGTATCGAGCAGTTCGAACTCCGGTTGGCGCTTGTCGCGGTGTCGATTTTCCTCTACCAGCTTCGCGTAGGGAAACTCCCTTTGCGGGTATTTGTAGAGATACTTCATGTAGGAGTGCGTGGGTGTGCTGTCGAGATAGAAATAGTATTCCTTCACGTCCTCGCCGTGATTGCCTTCGTTGCTAGTTAAGCCGAAGATCCGTTCTTTCAGAATCGGATCACGTTCGTTCCACAGTGCGAGGGCAAAGCAAATCATCTGTCGGCGATCACTGATTCCAGCTAAGCCGTCTTCGTTCCAGCGATAGGCGCGCGAACGGGCATGATCGTGTGGCAGGTAGTCCCAGGCGCTTCCGTACGGGCTGTAGTCTTCACGCACGGTGCCCCACGCACGTTCGCTAAGATAGGGCCCCCAACGCTTCCAGTGCTTCTTGCGCTTCCCAGATTCGGCCAGTCGAGTTTCCTCTTTCGTCAAGAAATTGACCGACCTTTTCGAATCACGCTCAGGAGGCATGTAAACTCATCTTCAGACAATTGCTCTGGGTGTTGAGCGTCTGTGGGCCGTTTGGATTCGGCTCCAATCTCACGAACGATAGAAGGCTCCCGGTATTCGAGTTCCAGAGCCTGTGTGGTTGTGAGTGCATTGCGAATAATGCCGCTGTTCATCGATATGCCCTTGTTGCCTCTCTTCGATTTCGACGGTATGGCCATTCCAGGTCACGCCCCAGAACGGCGCGGTTGAACCAACGGTCTCTGAATCTTCCTTCACAGGAGATTTGCTCTCGCTTTACGCGTCCCCAAGTTGGGATCTCATCGTGATATACGCGGGCCGTGAACTTTGTAGCACCCGTCAGACAGAAACTAAAAACTGGAAACTAAGCTAGAATTTGCCTCTGTCGTTGTATGTATCGCCAAAGTCCCGTCATGCACGGACCCGAGAATCCACAGATCGCCCGGTGATGGGACAACTCCGGCCCACAGCAGATCACAAGGAAATTCGCCTTTCGTTGGGCTGGGACTGGATGCGACTGTCCAACTGGTCCCGTCCCAGTGCAATAGCAGTGTCATCTGGTGCCCCGATCCGTCGGCAGAAAAGGAGGAGCCAAACGCCCAGATGTCGTTGGCCGAATTCGCCGTCAATCCAAGCAAACGGTTCGACTGATTAACGCTATTCGGTCCAACATTCGGGCTCGGCACCACCGCCCATCTCGTGCCGTCAAAGTGCTCGATCAACGTCAGCGTGGCAGCCTGTTTGGGAGGCGCAACCGGCGTGGAAAAGCCCACCGCCCACACATCGTTCGGCGCCAGTGCCAGCACGGCGTTCAACTTGTTTGTGCCCTCGCCTACGTTGGGAGTTGCCACACTCTTCCAGTTCGTGCCATCCCAGTGCATCGCTGAGGTTTCGATCTTGTCTGAACCGCTGAATCCCACCGCCCAGGCATCATTCGTAGCATCGGCGGACGCGCCAAACAAAAACTCATTGTTCGATTCCACAGTTGTCACCGTCCATGCCGTGCCGTTCCAGTGCTCGAAAAGCGGCGAGGCCAGCCCAGTACCGAGGTTCACCAGGCTGCCGATCGCCCAAACGTCATTCGCCGAACTAGAGGTCATGGCAAAGACATCCGCTTGGTCTTTCTTCCCGAACTTCGGGCTCGGAAACAGGCTCCACTTGGTTCCGTTCCACTGTTCGATCACCTGTCCCGGGTGTGCCCCGTCAGTCACGTTTCCTGCCGCCCAGGCCAAAGTCGGAGAAATAGCGACCACCCCCTGCAGAAAGCCCTTGTTGTCGCCTTTGATCATCGGAGCGGGAAACGCCGTCCACGCGGTGCCATCAAAGTGGATCGTCGACTGCCCTACTGCCCAAATATCGTTAGGAGAAGACGCCGACGCCGCAAAAAGTTCGCTGTTGAAGTTCTGATTCGGGGTTGGGACCACCTGAAAAATCGAGCCTGCCCCCGTTTGTCCCTGTGCCGGCGCGCCTTGAAACAAGGCAACGGTCAATCCGTAAAGTATTAACCCGCTAAACGTAAGTTTCACAATTCCACCTGAATCGTGCTGAGCTAACGATGTGTCGGGTTCTGCCCTTCACGAGTTGATAACTAGCGGGAGTCGCTCTTATTCCCCCCTCCGCACCACCTTTTCAACTCACGCTCAGGAGGGATGTAAACTCATCTTCAAACAGTCGCCGTGGGTGTTGAAGTCCGTGGGCCGTTCGGATTCGGTTCCAATCTCGCCAAGGATAGACGACCTCTGGTATTCGAGTTCCAGAGCGAGTGTCTTGATGAGTGCGTTGCGAATAATGCTGCTGTTCGCCGGTCTCTGCTTGCTACTACTCTTCGCTTTCGATGGCATGGCCATCGGGGTCACGCACCGGTGTCCCGCCTCAGCTGGAAACGGAGAAGACGTTCTTTCGCTAAGATAGCGGAGAGAACGTATGAGAAAAGAGCGCAAGCACTATACCGCAGAAGAGAAAGTAACCATCCTGAGGCGTCATCTCTTAGACCATGTCCCAGTTTCCGATCTCTGTGAGGAAAATGGGCTGCAACCCACCGTCTTCTATCGCTGGCAGAAGGAGTTCTTTGAGAACGGAGCTGCTGCCTTCCAGGCGAAGGAGCGTCCCGCCCGGCAGGTCGAGGAGAAGCAGAAACGGATCGAGTTCTTGGAGAAGAAAGTCCAGACCAAAGACGAAGTTCTGGCCGAACTGATGGCGGAGCATGTGGCTTTAAAAAAAAGTCTTGGGGAGCTTTGAGCAAGAATTGGGTGCCGCATGATGTGCGGGATCAAGTAGTGGACTTTGTCCGACGCTGGTCGGAGAAGACCGAGATCAGCGTCGGGCGATTTCCGCAGTGGTTGGGCATTGCCGCCAGCAAGTTCTACGACTGGCGCCAGCGCTACGGGCGAGTGAATGAGCACAACGGTTGGATTCCCCGGGATTTCTGGCTGGAACCGTGGGAGAAGGAAGCGATCATCGGCTTCCATCTGAAGAATCCGTTGGAAGGGTATCGGCGATTGACCTTCATGATGCTGGATGCGGAAGTGGTAGCGGTGAGTCCGGCGAGTGTATGGCGAGTGTTGCAGCAAGCCGGACTACTGTCGCGATGGAAAGGCAAGCCTTCGCGCAAAGGGACGGGGTTCGAACAGCCTCTGCAGCCACACCAGCACTGGCACATCGATGTTTCCTATATCAACCTGGCGGGCACGTTTTACTACCTATGCAGCGTGTTGGATGGATATAGCCGGAACGGTCTGGTTGAACCCAGGCTGTCGTGGCTGACCCACTACTCCCCCCGACTCAGTCAGTGCCTTCGACGTTGTGGGCCATTCGCACTCTGTGGGTGTTAATAGCATCCGACCACGATCTCTTCCAGAACTGGATACGTTTTGGTTTACGAGAAACGCTTGAGATATCGCCAACGCGCTACGGCTCTCACTTAGAACAGCGAAGTAAAAAGGCCGCCCCGATGATTAGGACGGTCTTTCAGTTCTTCCAGATTCCTCCTCACGCAGACCCGGCAAGCCTGGAGAGTTCTTCCAAAATTCACAAGACACAATGAATCTCAGCAATTGTCGTCCATGGCGCCGGTCTCGATCATCTGAGAGTCACTAAAATCTCCAGTCTCACTGCACCACGACTTTGCCTGTCATCTTCGGGCGGACCGAGCATTAGTAGGGATATTTTCCCGCCTTAGCAAACGTGTAAAACCTTTCGCCCGTATCCATCACGTTGGACTTGAGCCGTCTGTGCTCACTGCCGTATGGGGAATGTCATCACCGGTTTTCCACATGACTCAGAGTGATTCTCAACGCAAAGGACTCTTATTTCGCTCATTCGTATCGGCGCATTCGTGTTAACAATTGCGCGTGTCGTTGCTCTCCCGATAGTTGTTAACGTCGGATTTCACCGGGGACGTGCGCTCTGGTGGCCTTCCTGAAATCACTACGGACCTGCTCTTCGCGTTTTTAGGCTCTTGTTGAGTTCCTGAAGGATCTTCAGCAACTCACCGGGATCTTTCGCCTCCAGTGCGGCGTGGCACAACTCTCTCCAGTTCTTGCACTTTCCCTCAGCCATAGTGCATTTCCTCCGAAAATTTGGCTTCTGTAGGGAATATCGGGGTTGCGGTCATCAGAGACAGTCCCTTCAGCCACGTAACCGAAGGCGTCCTTCACCTCCTCGTACTCACAGCAATGCTCCCTCGGCTGACCGCTCGTAGGGCCGCAACAATCGAGCCAACGATACAAGAACCGATCACGAAAGTCAGAGCGCTCAAAAATAGACCGCCCAGCAATTCAACAGTGCTTTCCAGCATGCGCACGTCCCTCCGTCTCTACTGGCGTTTGGCTGAAGCTCGCCTATTCAGAATAGGCGCACAGATTACCGTGGAGCCGTGCGTTCTCAACAGCTCCCAGCTCTCGGACCGCGGCTCCCTGGCTCCTCAAAGAACCCAATGAGGCCGCAGTTGTAGATCGACGTCCAAACTGCGTTGCAACAACTACATACCGCCTGGGTTCTGGTCAAAAACTAGCGCCTCTTTGTGATGAGCGAAATCGATCTCTTTAAGTGTCGACGTACCCGTGGTTGTTGCTTCAGTCACGATGGCGTCCTGTGTGACTTGATCGTCATTCGTCTTCAACGTTCCTGGCACCGTGACCACAGTCTTTCCGTTCTGCTGGAAACTCACCTGCACCGCAGGGCCGGTCCCTTGCCACTTCACCTTGTAGTTACCAGGTTTCAGTTTTGTACTGCCGATTTGCACGACATCAGAGATCTCGACCGAGTGTGCGTTGTCCCGTGCGGCGCGGGCACTTCCGCCCAACCCGAGCAGGCAAGTCAGAGTAAGGACAACGGTTAGGTACAACTTCTTCATGATTTCTCCTTGCTGAAACGTCTTGAATTTCACTATTGATAACTGCGCTCGTGAGGCTTTATTCCACACAATTGTCCGTCCAAGCACCCAACGCAAATAGACGCCGGAGATCCTGGAGCCCCATGAGATCAAGAATCTGCTACTGCAACGAATTCGTGTTTCCGTCTCATGGTGCTTCAAACCGGGGACGTTTTTGATGGTTTCAAGTTTGGTGACGCCAACGTGCAATTCGATGACACGCTCCTGCTGATCGAGCCCGAGGCTGCGCACCGATGAGGCGAACCTATCTGTTAACCTGAAGGCCAATTCTGGCGTTGTCGATGGGATCCCTCCTCAACCGACCGGGGCGCCCGGTCAGTCTGCTTTGTAGGTGTAGGAACCGGTCCCGCAAGTCGCTGATCGACGTACGAGAGGCCAGCGAATCCAAGAAACGACGATGCCGCACTGACTTTGCTGGGAGCAGCTTGCGGAAACTGCAAGCCTCGGCTGAACAAGGCTCGTTTCCCCCTTTTCGGCATCCTTGGAGGGTTTGACCGGAGATCGTCTCTGAAGACGCCGCTGAAGCCTGGGTTCGTGAGTGCGCTGGTGCCGTCAGCAATCAACGGCAAATTGGTTAGCTTGGAGGCGACGTTCTGGGCGAGCAGACTGGATGCAGTCGCAAGCACCATCAGCGTGCCGAAGATGGTGAAGACGCATTTTCTCGCAAGGTGGTCCTCCTCACTCCAGCATTGAATTCGGCGATCTTAAATTGCATTTACCATGTGCTCGCTTGATTCATCGGATGTAATGGGCTTTGCCCGTCGAGCCCCATCTGAAGTAGTTGCGATCCCAGCCACCGCCCCGAGTCGAGCACAACCATCCCCCTTCCCTTTATTGGAAATCCCATAAAAACTAGCGTCCCAAGCCAAAATTCCATTGATCTGCAATTAATTCTTGTGGCGCTCAAAGATTGCATTGTCGAGGAATAAAAAACCAGCAACCTCTGTTATCTCCAGTGAGGGCAATCTGGGGGAGCGGATGTTGAACAAAATCCGATCAAGCAGGCTTGTTGACATCAAATTGAAAGGGATCATGCATTCGTTGGGTGCGACTTCTTCACCAGACACGAACGCCCCTTGAAAAGTCGGCCAATCTCCGATGGTCTCAGTGCCTTCGAGGAGCAACAAGCCGTGAGACGAGGTTGGCGTCCTTCGGATGCTTCGTCCCCAACGGCAAACACGACTTCAGGTTAAGACAGGGGTGTCCTCCCAAAGGAGCAGTCATGTTCGGTAGTTCACAACGAAAACAACTCAATCCAACCGCCCAGCCAGCAAATGAGGGTAGCCGCATGAAGTTGGAAAGGGGTCTTTCCCTCCTACAACTGCTGATCGGCGAGGCGATTGGTTTGTTCATCGCGGGGATCGCGGTTCCGACCTTTTTCCGGTCTGGTACAGCCACGAACCACGCCGTGGCTGCGGGTTCTCTCCGCACCCTCACCATTGCTCCGGTTACATTCTCGTACACGCTCCAGAACCTTGGTTTTGCCATTCTGGGTGCGCTGTGCGGTGGGGCGATAGCACTGGCGATCTATTCTCCCGCCACTATCGCCAATACAGCTCGAGTCGTCCGCACGCTTCGCAAGAACGGTCGGCGAAGGTACCTTGGCAACCGGAAACTGGCTTGATTTCTTTTCTGCAACCGGCGCTGTACCAAGAACTGTTTGCATATTGGGTCCGAGAATTCCTTCCTGTTGGGCGACGATCCCGGAGTTGGCGCTTTCGGTAAACCCTGTGGCGTTACGCAGGGTCAATCTCGGCTGCCGCCACATGATGCCCTCAAGTCTGTGGCTATGGATTCGCCGCTTTTGAAATTACAAGCGTGTCGAATTGGAACGAGATTTTGGCACCGCCCGTAGCGGTTGTTGGGTGCCCTCGAGCGCACAATCGACCACTTTCGCAGCAGCACGAATCTTTGTACCTGCGGACAACGGAACATCCTGCATGAGCCGTGCCGTGACTATTTGACAAGCTTTGCTCTTCCGTAAATTCAAGGAAGAGTTTAACGCAACCGGAGTATCGTTTCAGATGGAATTCCGCTCTGAACAAGCTGTTGGGCCGAGAGTACCAGGACACTAGAACTGGTCTCATAAACAGATACCTTGGCAGCAAGATTACTCACACGTGATGAAGCTAAGGTAAAGATAGGGGGGTTTCGGAAACTTGAACTTCCCTCTGGTTACCGAGTGGTTCGATCCGTCCGATGCGGTCCTTCAGTCTCTTCTGTCCTTCGGCGGGCGTATTGGGCATTTGCTGCCCTAAGATCACGAACGTGCGCAAGAGTCGAATCGCGCCTTTTGGTGAATACCCGGCCTCCATGGCGAGTTTCACGCCTTCGCGGTCGGCTGCTAGTTCGTTCTCGTACCCATACCCGGGTAGAAAATCGTCAACCTTGAGATCTTCCAGGTTGTTAGTAGAAAGATGCTTCTCCGCAAGAACCCTGATAAGCCGGTCGCGACATTGATTGAGAGCAATGTGCTCGACCTCATGTCCGAGCACTGCGGCCAATTGATCTTCGCTGTCCATGTACGCTAGGATGCCGCCCCCGACGAAGATCTGCCCTCCGGGCAGACCCACCGCGCTCTTGAAGGCAGGGCTCGGATCGAAGTGAAAACGATAGGGAAGTTTGCGTTGTGCGTGAGCAGCAACCCTGTCGCCCACGGCCTGCAGGTATTCGTCGATTTTCGTCGTCTGGGGAGTGGACCGCATCCCCTCCTTTTGCGCAAATTCTTTCGCTAGGATTTGTCCAGCTCGGACCTCATCTGTGTCCGTAAGTGAGACTGTGGTTCCTGAGTTTTGTCCCCGTAAGACGGTGCTTAGTAGCAACATTAGCAGTAGCTTCTTCATAGAACGATCCCTTAGATTCCTAGCACCTTGCTTTATAGTTGAAGGGCAATGACCCGAAGCGTTGCGAGTGGTCTGCTTACCATTCTGCACCCTAGCAAGTTCGAGCGACAGTTTCTGCGTTGTCATGCTCCCCAGCCGGATCTTCCTTTGCCAAGTTACAGACAGCGGAAAAGGATTTTCACGCAGCCCCAGGCGAACTATTAACACATCCCGCAAATGGCTAGTACTTCAGCATTTCGGCCGCGCGAGAGAACAGTTAGCGGAACGTAACGCTTCTGTCCAAAAGGAAAATGACATCGATGCCGAGCCGAAAGAGTGTGCTTTCACTCTTCGCATCGAGACGTTCCATGGCGGCACCACCAGAAACGACCACAGTACTTTTGGGCGGAAGCCACTTGAGCAAGCCAGGTAAGTCAACAAGAGAGACCTGGAGCGACTCGGGAATGCTTTCGCGCCTTGTGTTTCTTTCATGATGGGCCTGCAGGTCAAAGATCACGAGATTCGGATAACAATGTGCCCATTCATTGAACAAAAAACTGGGAATCACAACATATTTGACCACGCGCTTGGGTGCTCGTGGACCACTTTTTGGGGCAGGGCGCTCTTGCGGTAATGTGCTGAAGATGAGCACTGCAGACGCGCAGATTGCGTAGAGAATTAAGGCCGTTTCCATGGTGCTCCAGTTCCTCAACGTCACTCCATCGGGGCCGGCTGTTTCCCCGTCGTGTTTCCGCCCGCGGTTGAACGGCTGGAACATGGAAGCGACAATGGATTGCTCATCTTGGTTGCAGGCGCAGAATAAAGAAAGAACTGACTCGTCGCAGAGGAAAACGCTAAAGGAGCCACCGGTTTAAACACTGGCGGAACGGGGGAGTGTCGAAAGATGTTCCCCATTGTCCGTTTCTCCGATTCGAAGTAACAATAGTAGCCTGCGTTCGGGGACGTGTTAGAAAAACACCATTGCTGCTGAGCATGCAATGGCATGAAAGATCCGATCAACACCACAACGACCAGCATTGGTCTCATGCGAATAATTGTTTAAGCCGACGGGTCCTCCTCTCGACCATGGCTACGCGCCTTCGACGACGCGGCATCCCTTTGTCGGTGCAGAGCCACAATTCGTGGGTTGACTTGCGGAGGCCGAGCTTATGGATTACTTTGCAGATCTCGCAGTTCATGGTGCGTTCTTCGTTTCCCGCTTGTTTTGCTTACCCACTCGTTTTGGTCTTCGATCCACCACTGTTCGATAACCCTCGGGCTGCCGATTTATTCCGTACAATTCCTGCCACCAAAGGAGAGTCATGTGTGGCTTCATGCCGGGCGTCCCTGTGCACATTCAGACCGTGTTGCAGGCAATGTGGCGGACGGAATCCCGCCCCAAGCACTTCTCACGAGTCGAAGATTCAACAGGCAATCGAAGGCGACGCGGCGACAGATTGGCTTCGCGCACTTGACATAAGACAGGCACTTCGTGCTCTTGATGGTGCAAGAATCGCATTGTCGAGAAGGAATAAAAGATCAGAAATTCAGTTGTCGTAAGTGAGCATCCCAACAGGCTTCCGAGGAAGCCTTCACGACCGTTGAGAAGGCCCGGTAGCCTCGTCATACTTCTAGCGTGCTCGGATGTCTCAGTGAGGGAGTATTCCAATGAAGGTCCGTGGCAGTACGCTGGTTGCCGCCCTGCTGTTGTCCTTGAGCCCGTTCGCATTGAGCCAGGGTAACGGAGTGTCGACGACTCCACCGTCGCCGAATACGAGCGACTCACCCACCAAGACTGACGCCCCTCAGCTGGCGACGGTTTCGCAAGATGGTCAAACATCATCTGCCGAATCAAGACTGCCCAATGTCAGGCCCGGCGGCAAGGACGACGTGAATGCCATCGGCAACCGCGCTGTTGGCAAGGGCAGCAAGCTTGGGAACTGGTATTCGCTGGAGACGGAAATCCGCATGGGCAAGGAGTTGGCCCAGGAGGTTGAGCAGAACGCGAAGCTGGTGCGGGACCCAGTGGTCAACGAGTACGTCAACCGCATCGGGCAGAATCTAGTGCGCAACTCCGACGCGCGCGTCCCATTTACGATCAAGGTGGTCGATGACGATTCAATCAATGCGTTCGCATTGCCAGGCGGCTTCTTTTACGTGAACTCGGGGCTCATCCTCGCGGCCGACGAAGAGGCTGAACTGGCAGGCGTGATGGCGCACGAAATTGCGCACGTCGCAGCACGTCACGGGACACGCCAGATGACCCGTGGACAGCTGGCCAATTTTGCCACGATTCCGCTCATTTTTGTCGGTGGCGGCCTCGGGTATGCGCTTCAGAGCGCAGCCGGTCTCGCCTTGCCGCTGACATTTATGACATTCTCGCGCAATTTCGAAGCCGAGGCCGACTATCTCGGCGTGCAGTACATGTACAAGACCGGGTACGATCCGCAGGCCTTTCTTGCATTCTTTGAGAAGGTCCAGGCGCAGGAGAAAGAAAAACCTGGTAGGCTCGCCAAGGCCTTTGCAACTCACCCGCAGACACCCGACCGTATCACCAAGACCCAGGAAGAAATCCATCGGATCCTGCCAGCCCGCCCAGAGTACCTGGTGACGACCTCAGAGTTCGACGAAGTGAAGTCGCGGCTCGCTTCCCTCGAAAACCGTCGTAAGATACAGGATCAGAATGTGGAACACAACAAGCGTCCTACGTTGCGGCAGCGCACTACGGCGGACGGCGGCAAAACGCCCGGCAATGGGAGTGATACCGGCAGCCAGGGCGACGACCGTCCGACCCTGAAGCGCAGAGATCAAGATTAGCGTTTCTATTGTGGCGCAGCCCCCACATCTATCGTTCTTGGGCGAACTCACTACGTCCTAATCGTAGGCAGCTTCAAAGCAGATCTTCCTTCCGGCAGGAAACTGCAGAACGCGTGTAAATGGCCTAGTTGACGAGCTCATCTGTCGCAAAACTCGATTCGGCGGATTCCAAGGTTTGGCTCGGAACACATTGAGCGAAGGACCAGCTGTCGCTCGTCTTGAGTCAGAAGTGCTATCCGCGCTTGTACAGGGTCGGTCAGACGCAGGCCACCCCGGTGTTGGTAATTCTGACGGGATCTCCCGCTTTCTGCTCATTAATTCGAGTTTAAACGTCGGCTGGCAGGCGCTTCGACGTGCCACCGAGTCGGTAGATTACAATTTGCGCAAGGCATGATCAAGAAAATCGTCGTCTCCGGACCTAAAGGAGGACGATGTGAAATCAGTTCCTATTCGACGAAAAACGCAACCGATACAGACTCAGTGCATCAGGGTAGATAAAAGACAACAGAAACGAGCAGATCCGCCCTTGCAGTCCCGCCTCTTGCAGACCATTCGTTCCACTGCAAGGGCGACTCTGACTCGTCCCCAGGGGGGACGTACGGCAAGAATACCCCGACTGACATCAACAAGACTCTGGAGCATGTCATGACCGAGGTTGTTTATGTTTCTAAATCACGGATTGAGCGCAAACGTGGCCCCCTCCGGATCGCACATTTGCCGGGCGAACCTCAACCGGTTGTTTACAGGGTTCATGGAGCGATCGCGGAGCACTATAAAGTTGATTCCGCAAAATTGAAGGAGTCTCATGCTTCCACTATCGACTACGTGATCTCGGCGACGGCTGGTTGAATGATGGGCACCTTCGGAGGCGCGCTGGAAGCGCGCCAAATTGACGCCAGCGACGGGAAGCTTACGGCAGATGTAACCGGAGAGGTGGAGCAGGAAGATGGCGTCCTGGTGATCCGCCGCATTCACGTTTCCATGCACCTGGTTGCGCCAGAAGGAGCTTGCGGTTTTGTCGCCGCAAGAGTCGTTTGCATGCCAATCAATTGGCACGTCGCTTTCCATTCCTCCGGCGGTCGAAGTTTCCGAAATGCTCGATACAGCGCCAAGTCATACGCGACCTTCATTCCGCCGCCGATCACAAGAGGAGAAGGCTAGGTTCTGCATAACCAAGCCTGCGAAGCTGGAGCCGACTGCTCAAGAAACGTTGCGTGCCAGGTTAGTGAGTCCACTGGCAAACGTCCGTTCATTCGGTAGAACCACCGCCGCAACGTAGGACTGGCGCGTAGGAACAAACCGCTGCCGTGATTCTCTGGGGGCATAGCCCGAGAAGCCAAAACCGTCATCGCCGCGCGATGTATGGCTCATGAGCGAACGTGGCGTCACAGGTTTTTCACGCGTGAAGTCTCAGCGGAAATAGTTTCTTATGCGGTATGGTCCAAGTTTCAGATTGCCGTCATCAGAGATCCATTTGCCGTTCGTTCGGAAGGTGTTCGGCATGTAGAACTCTTTTAGGGCAGTCAATTCAAGTAACCCTGCCACTCCCACCCGCACTGGCAGCGGACGGAATCGCACAGCCTAAGCTTTTTCAAGAGTGCTTTACACAAGGCGCATGAGCGCATCCACATAACTCTTCCTCCCCATAGTTGTACTAACTGCTCGAAAGCCGCGTGGCTGGCACTTGCACCTCGGGCAGCAGGAGACAATCGTCAATCCAGCCTATGCCCTCCATTACCTTTCTCCGAAAGGTCTATCGTTGCCGCGCCATTTAGCGGCCCCCCCTGTGCGGCACTCCAAAGACAGGTCGCAAGCGGGCCCGCTATTTTGCAAGTCGTTCTATATCGACGGTTGAATCGGCCCAGATCACCGCCCGCTTTGCCAGCATCAGTCTTTGCTCGACCGGCATGAGATCCTCGAAGGCGAACATCACCACACCCCTGGGCGAAGGCGTGACGATCCCATTTGGTAAGCTTGATTTCTCGTCATCAAACGAGACCACGTCCTTGTCCGCACCCAAAACTACTGTTACTTGCGGCCTGACCACACGATTGCTGCCGAAATCCCGTTGAACGGCTGAGCACGCCGAAAGGTAAATCTTCTCGGCTTCCGCCGCCGGCCACTTCTGCTTCCCCTTGTTATGAACGGTCAATCCTTCCTGCGCTGAACACGCCATTGCCAGGACCAGGACGGAAATGGTGAATCTCACTGCACTAATCACGCTTACCTCGCTAATAGATCTCGGGCGTTTTAGTACCCTTTTCGTGGCTCTCGACGTGATAAGGCCAGTTTGTCCTCAGCGGTGCGTCAGGACTGCTCCGGAGCGACGCGCGAACCGCCTTTCGAGCTCTGGCTAGGCGTGACATCACGGTGCCTATCGGAATCGACAATGTTTCTGCGATCTCCCGGTAGGAGGCCTCTTCAACGTCGCACAGCAATATGACTTCTCGGAAAATGATTGGCAGTTGCTCGATTGCACCCCGAACCGCATCATGGCGAGAACGATCGACCAGAATCGACTCGGCAGTATCTGAAGTCGTCGGCAACACCGGTAGCACCTCTTCCGAAGGGAGCGGAATGGTCATACGCACCTCCAGCCTGGCTCGTGAGCTCAGGAAAGTGTTTTTCAGGATTTGAAACATCCATGCCCGGAAATTTGTACCAAGTTGGAATGCTGCAAAGCCTTTCAGGGCCTTCACATAGGTCTCTTGTACGAGGTCCTCTGCGTCTTCTCGATTCTGTGTGAGCCAGTGTGCGAAGTTGTAAAGCGACTCGAACAACGGCATGGCCAAGTCTTGGAACCCCGGCGATGACTTGTCGTGTTCTGACGGTGAAGGTCCGAGTCGCATCATCACTTGTGGACGAAGTCCAATATGCCTCATTTGCCCTCTCACGGAATCGGCGGCGACCGAGTTCGACTTTCTAGTGCCCCGGGTCGCGTGCCCATGTGACGCGCCGAGTGGCCTAGCGTCAATTCACTGAACGTTGTTTCCGCATAACCGATTCCTTCCCCGTTATGTGATTCATAGCGCAAGGTTTATCTCCACACATGTCCTCGGTTGCGTTTGGCGAAAAGTGCTAGACTTCGCGCAGCCAACAGTGCGACATGGAGTCCCTGCGGCAAACATCCGTGTGCGATTTGGAACTTACGAGGTGTCTCGCCAGTCGGGAGAACTGCGCAAAGCGGGCGTGAAAATCAGAGTGCAGCGGCAACCGCTGAAACTGCTGGAGAAATTGCTGAGCGTCCGGGAGAGGTCTTTACCAGGGAGGAATTGCGAAGGCGCGTCTGGCCTAGAAGAAGGAAAGTTTTGGTGATTTTGATCCGGCAGTCAACGTTGCTATCGCGAAGCTCCGGAGTGCGCTAGAGAGCCTAACAGAACCCCTCTAAACTAGGGGGAATGGCTACCATGATGGGCGCTCCAAAGACGATGGGGCAATAGGTACGTAAACCCCAGAAAAACTTCCCATTGAGTGGAAGTCTTTGTCAGCCCACGATTGAACCCTCCGTCAATCACCAAGTTCTTGCGCACAGGATACGATACCGCCCAGAGATTCCCCAGCGCGTTGCTGTGCTCGAATGGCTGTGAGAAATGCCATATCTCTCCGGAGATCGTGAGCTTTCTAAGCGGATGAGAGATGGAGAGGGTTTGGCCGAATTGTGCTCGACGTACGCCATCCTGAGTTTGCTCAGCAACGATTCCGTTCATATCGACGTGGAATCCATATATATCATCACTCAGAAGGAATAAGCCTGATTGCCGAAAAGTACCAATGTCGAGTTCTGGCGCAACACTTACATGGACGCGCCGAACGTAGCTGACCGAAACAGTTGGCCGTGAGGCAGTGCCAGAAATGAGAACGCTTTGCACACCCGCGAAGACTTCTCCTTCATGAACAGCGGCCCGGTCTTCTGACTGGCTGATTGCCAGAGGCTCACTCTCCAACAAAAGCTCCAATCGTGGAAGTACGGCCAACTTGGTGACTAGGCTGACTCCGAAGCGATTCGAAAACTCTGTCGAATGTTCCGCGAAGAGCGTTCCACTCTCGAACTGCAGGTAACCGACAGGCGTGAGTGCCGCTGGGGTCGAAACTGTAGGTCGGCCTGGATTCGCGTCGGGCACTGCCGATGTTCCCGATTGTGCGATGCAGGGTTGATCGAAAACGTACAACATCAAGCACAGCCACATTGGTGCGAACTTCAACCGCCCTCCTCTGCTTCAGACTCCACGAATTCATTTCGAAACAATGGAAGAGGGACCCGTGGTCGCGTACGTTGCCAATCCCAACAAGAGCATGAGCCACCACGCCGCGAGGACGGGAGGTCTGCCCTCGGTTTATGCACCCAAGTTTGGAGCTTATCGACACATCTAGCCGGGCCCGTTTACGCCGCTTAGGAAGCCGCCCAAGTGCCCGGTCAGCGCCACGATACCGACGGCTAGGAATTCGATCGCCAGGCGGTAGCTTGGCAAAGCTTCTGCCCGTCGCCGTAGGCGGAAATTTATCCACCAGACCACCCAGATCATCACGCTCGAGACGCACGCGAGTACCAGGTGCAGCAGAAGGATGCCTTTCAGTTTCTGCCCCTCGAGCTGGAACTGCCACGCGAGGATACCCGTCGCGAGAACCGGGAGCGTGGAAATGGCTGCCCCTAGCAGGTTGTAGTAGGCTGCGTCCGCTAGGCCGCGGCGCTTCGTCCACTGCGCTGTGAGGTCGAAGATCACAGCCGCGATAAACAGCGCAATCGGAAAGTGGATGAGCACCACATGTTGCGCGTGCTTGGCGAACAGCACCGTCTTCAGATCAAAGGGATTCAACGACGTCCGCAACAGCGCTATTGCCATATCGATGACCTCAGGTGAATAGAACTGGCCTCCCTACGAAATATTCCCGTGTCGGTGCCTGAAACAGCACAAGGACACCTTGGCGCATGTGTCGACCTGCGACATTTAGAGTAAATATTGCAACTCGCCCTGGAGTCGCATGGCTGCAGCAGGTAGAGGCGATAGATCTTCCCGGACAATTCGCGGCAATGGTGCTGTTGAGAAGGGCGGCCTTCGGGGGAAGGGCCGCCCCGGTTTCAGCTCGGATTTCTACCCTAGAACGTGATGCTCGCGTGCAACTGAATCAGTCGCGGCGAAGCGTCCGCCCCCAGAAATGAGCCGAAGATGCTGGTTGGTGAACTGACTGGGTTGATGATACTGCCGAACGTTGGGGAAGCAATGTCTGCGTCTGGCTGGTCGAAGTGCGGGTGGTTTAAGATGTTAAAGAACTGCGCCCCCACCCCTAGCAAAGCCCCCTCCCAATGCGGGATCTTAAAGTTCTTCGTTACCGCCAAGTCAGTATTGAAGTAACTCGGCCCGGTGAATTGGTTGCGACGTTGCT
>Ga0307479_10000836_pt1 | contig 27854 bp, 25 predicted proteins | sample atmos_gasesECM4C_FD_203743 | JGI IMG/M metagenome (GOLD analysis project Ga0307479, IMG submission 203743) | Hardwood forest soil microbial communities from Morgan-Monroe State Forest, Indiana, United States - atmos_gasesECM4C_515 | ecosystem: Environmental > Terrestrial > Soil > Temperate... | reverse complement strand
CGCCGGAGGGGCTCGAGGCGGCGATCCAGGACGCCACCGCCGAGGCCCACCGGGCCGGGATCGCCGGGGTGCACGTCATGGAGGGCGCCGAGGTCCTGGCGGCGTGTCAGCGGCTCCAGGCCCGGGGCGCGCTCGGGCTCCGGGTGTGCATGATGATCCCCGAGGACGCGCTCGAGGCGGCGATTCAGCTCGGTCTGCGGAGCGGATTCGGCAACGTCGGCCTCCGGATCGGCGGGGTAAAGATCTTTGCCGACGGCGCGCTGGGATCGCAGACGGCGAGCATGCTGGAGCCCTACGAGGGCGATCCGGGGAACTCGGGAGTCGTCGTGCGCACGGGCGAGCAGCTGCGCGCGCTCGCGCACCGGGCCGCCGCCGGCGGGATCGCCGCGGTCGTGCACGCGATCGGGGACCGCGCGAACCGGGTGGTGCTGGACGCGATCGAGGCGGCGCGGGCGGAGATCCCGGACGCGGGCGCGCTCCGCCACCGGATCGAACACGTGCAGCTCCTCCATCCGGCCGACCTGCCGCGCCTGAGTGCCTTGGGGGTCGTCGCCTCCATGCAGCCGATTCACTGCACGCAGGACCGGGAGATCGCGGACCGGTACTGGGGGCGCCGCAGCCGGTACGGGTACGCGTGGCGGTCGCTGCGGGCGTCGGGCGCCCGCCTGGCGTTCGGCTCGGACGCTCCGGTGGAAACGCTCGACGTCATGGCGGGAATCTACGCGGCCGTGACGCGGACGCGCCGGGACGAGCCGGACGGTCGCCCCTGGTACCCGGAGGAGTGCCTGACGGTCGAGGAGGCCGTGCGCGCGTACACGGAAGGCGCCGCCTACGCGTCGGGGGAGGAGGGGATCAAGGGCGTACTCGCGCCGGGGCGGCTGGCAGACGTGGTCGTGCTCTCGGGCGACCCGTTCACCGTGCCGGCCGAAGACCTTCCCGAGATCCGGGTGGAGATGACCGTCGTGGGCGGGGTGGTGCGCTACGCGTCCTCGTCGGGTTCGAGCAGTTCTGCGGGGATCTCGTCTTCACCCTCGGGTTCCGGACGCTCTTCGGGCTCGTCGTCCTCGGATTCGACGGGCGCTTCAATCTGATAGCCGCACTCGGGGCATTCGTAGATCACGACCTCGCCGCCTTCGTCGGCGGTGAGGAGCTCCATCTCTCCCTCGCATCCCGGGCAGGCCAGTGTTAACGGGACCGGCATTCGTTATGACCCCTCGCGAGCGTCGATGTGGCGTCGAGACCTTATCTGATATATGCCCGAGTCGTGCGGGGAACGGCCACCGAAAGCGAGAGCCCGAGGGCGGTCCCCCGGGCTCCCGGCCCGCCGGCCGGCGCCGGCGTGAACCTACGTCCTTCCTTACTTCAGGATGCCGAAATGCTCCGCCCGCCGTTCGACGGCGCTCCAGTCCAACAGCTTGAAGAAGGTGTCGATGTACCCCGCCTTCCCCGTCCCGTAGTCCATGAAGTAGGCGTGCTCGAAGCAGTCGAGCGCCACCAGCGGCGTGCCGTTCCAGATCGGGTAGGTGTTCTGCTCGTCCCCGATGTAGTTGAACAGGGAGCCGGTGTCCCAGTCGTACGCCGTCCACGCCCAGCCGCGTGCGGCGATCCCCGTCGCCTTCAGGTCGGCCTGCCAACCGTCGAACGACCCGAACGCCCTCTCGATCATCCCGAGGAGCTTGGCGCCCGGTTTCCCGCCCTTCCCGCCGAGGTGGTCGAAGTAGACCTCGTGGTTCTTGACCCCGCCGAGGGCGCGGGAGAGCTCGACTTTCAGTTCGCGGAGCTCGGAGTAGGTGGGGTTGGCCTTGGTGAGATCGACCCCGCCGCTCGCCAGCCGGTCCAGGATCTCGTTGGCTTTGCCCACGTAGCCCTGATAGAGCTTGTAGTGCTCCTCCATCGCTTTCTTGCTGATGCCGGCCAGTTCGATCTCGAACGAACGGAACTTCTTGGCCTCGTACTTCGGCATGCTGTACCCCCTCTCGGAGTTGATCGCGGTGCGGTCAAAGGTGCGGTGCATGCAGGATGTGCAGGCAGTGGATCGATTATACGCCTCCGGCGCGCGGAGGCGCAAGCGCCGCGCACCGCGCTCCGATGTCGCCCGGGGCCATGTCTACGTGGCGCCGCGCCCCGCGCTCGGTGAGCCCGGCGCGCCCTCCTCCTGCACGCGAAAGTCCTCCTTGTGGTAGGTGCCGCGGCGCCCGCAGCGGGGGCACGTGTGGTAATTGCTGGCGAACGTCGCCCGGGCGAAGTTCCGCCGGTCCATGCGGATGCCGGTGTCGAACTCATGTCCGCACGCCTGGCACCGGATCAGGAGCGCGAGTCGCGCCATGCGATGGTCTCCTCAGCCCGCGGCCGGCGCGCCCGGGGTCCGGAATGCGGCGATGTCGGTGCGGCGCCAGATCTGGTGGCGGGCCTCGCCCGCGAGGGGACGCGGGAATCCCGGGGCGGCGGAGAGCTCGAGCACGCGGCCCGGCGGCAGGCCGAGCAGGTCCGCGGCTTCGACGACGGTCACGATGTCTTCGCCGGCCTGCACGAGCCGGCAGAGCGCGGCCACGAACGAGTCCCCGGCCACCGGACGGGAGAGGAAGAACTCCGCGGCCGTCCGCCCGCGGGGATGGGCCTGCTTCATCAAATTCGTGAACCGCCGCAGGTCTTCGGGGTAGCCCCGCAGATGCGCGAGGACGGCCAGGTCGAGATCGGTCGATTCCGCCGCGTCCGCCACGCGAGGCCTCCCGCGGACTAGGCGTCCAGGCGTTCCAGCGGCGTCGACCCCCACACGACCGCCCGCGCCGTCTTGCGCTTGGGGTCGAAGAGGAATCGGGCGAGCTCGCCCGGGGATTCGGTATTGGACCTCGGCTCCATCACGAAGCTGTCCCGCCCCCGCGGTTTCAGCAGGGTGCCCTGCTTGACCGGCGAGGCGGCCCGGGGATCGAGGGCGACGAGAGCGGTGTCGATGCCGACGACCACGAGATCCCCCCACCGGTTTCGATACGCGCCCTCGTACCTCTCCTGATCCGGGATCCTGGCGCCGGCGCCGTATCGGGGCTGCCCGTCGACCAACTTGTAGATGGTTTCGAAGATTCCGGCGGCGAGGAGCCCCACCGCGGGGTCGTTCGTGTTGGTGAGCGCGACGAGGCCGATGTCATTGTCCACGTCGAGCGCGATCCGGGTGGAGAACCCCGCGAAGCCGCCGCCGTGGCCGACGATCTTCCTCCGGTCGATGCTGGAGATGCTGAACCCGAGCCCGTACCATTCGTGTTCTTCGCCCGTCGCCCAATGCTCCCGCAGCATTTCCTTTTTCGAGTCCTTGTCGAGGAGCGACTCGTCCCGGCGTTTGAGCGTCAAGGCGGAGAGATACCGGCTGAGGTCGCTCACAGTGGAGAGAAACCCGGTGGCGGGGGCGTAGGCGCGCGTCTCCGCGTGACGAAAGCGTTCGCGCGCTTGGTGCGGGATCGGCCGCGAGTACCCCGTCGCCAGCCACGCCCGCGCGGCCCCGCTGAGATCGGGAGCGGTGCGCGCCATCCCGAGCTTGCGGATGATGTGCGCGCCAACGTACGCGTTGTACGGGACGCCGCTGGCCTTCTGGATCACCTCGCCGGCCAAGGCGAACCCGAAATTCGAATACTTGAAGCGCGTCAGGTGTTCGAACACCACGGTCGCGTCCGAAATCGACTTCCGCAGACCGGCCGCGTCCGGGAATTCGTCGGTCACCCAATGCGGCGAGTTCCCATCGCGGATGACGCCGGCGGTGTGGGAGAGCAGCTGGCGGATGGTGATGCGGCGCGCATCCGCGGTGTTCGCGCGCGGCCTGAACCACGGCAGGTAGCTGCGCACGCGGTCATCGAGGGCGAGCTTTCCCTGCTCGACGAGCTGCATGACGGCGACCGCGGTGAACGTCTTGGAAATCGAGGCGATGCGGTAGCACGTCTTTGGCGTCGCGGGAATCTTGCTTTCGACGTCCGCGAACCCGAAGCTCCGTTGATAGACGGGCTTGCCCCGGTGGACGACGCCCACCGAAAGGCTGGGGATGCGATCGTACGCGATCTTGTGGGGCAGCCAGGCATCGAGGATCCTGGTCGTCTGGGCGATCGCCCGCGGGTAATCCTGGTCCATCGTCGAGGGCCTCAGCTGCCGGGTAACCATCTCCGGCAGGAGCCGCGCGCCTCCGTCGTGATCGGATGGGTGAGGGGTGGTGCCGAAGGGGAGACTCGAACTCCCACGGGCTCTCGCCCACTACGCCCTGAACGTAGCGCGTCTGCCAATTCCGCCACTTCGGCACGCGTTGTTCCGGCCCGCGGCCTCCCTAGCATACTGGAGGCTGCAAAATCGTGTCAAGGACCGGCCAGATCGCGGATGATCTCGGGAAGCGCACGGAGGTCGGGGACGGCCCGAGTCGGCGCGCTCGCGACGGGCTCGCCGTGCCGGTTGACGAAGACGGTGCGGTAGCCGAGGGCGGTCGCCGGCAGGATATCGTGGAACTGGCTGGCGGCGACGTGGACGGTGATCGCCGCCGGCGCCCCGCTCAGTTCGCGGAAGCGATCCCAGTGCCCCCGCGCCGGCTTGTACGACCGGCAGTCTTCTGCCGTGATCATCAAGTGGGGCTCCACGCCGAGGTGGGCGATCGAACTCCGGAGCAGGTTGCGGTCGACATTGGAGAGGATGGCCAGCCGCCTGCCCTCGGCGTGGAGGGCCCGCAGGACCGCGGGGACCTCGGGAAACGGCCGCCACGAGGGCAAAGACTCCGGAAGCGCCCGCTCCCGACCGGCTGGGAGGGGGTGGCCCAGCGTGGTCATCAGCCGGGCGCTGGTGACCGCGAGGATCTCGTGGTAGGGCCGATACGCCTCGTGCTCGACCTCGGCTTCGATGGCGATGTAGCGGGCGGCGAGCGCCGCGCGATCCACCGGCGGCGCCAAAAACGGCGTCAGGGCGTCGGCGACTCCCCCTTCCCAGTCGATGAGGGTCCCGTAGCAGTCGAACGTGATCCATTCAATGGAGCGCGGTTGGGAAGGGTGGGTTTGATGAGGTTTCATGGGGGTAGTATAGACCAAGAGCGGGGCACCCTGCATGGACGTTGGCCGTGCAGGGAGTCCGGATCGCCGCCAAGTATCAGTGTCCGACGCCGTTCAGTGTGAACGCGGAGGCCGGGATGAAGCGCTACGACGCGGTCGTGGTGGGGGGCGGGCACAACGGGTTGACGGCGGCGTGCTACCTGGCCAAGGCGGGGCTCTCCGTCGCGGTTCTCGAGCGCTGGGATGTGGTGGGCGGCGCCTGTGTGACGGAGGAACTGTTCCCGGGGTTCCGGCTCAACGTGGCGTCTTACACGATCGGCATGCTCCAACCGGAAATCGTGGGGGAGCTGGGCCTCCGGGAGGCGGGGTTTGCCTCGTACGTCCGGGACCCGCAGTTCACCGGCGTCTTCCCGGACGGGCGGCACCTGGTCGTCTACCCGGACCTCGAGCGAACGGTTGCCGACGTCGCTCGGCTGTCGCGGCGCGACGCCGCGGCGTGGCCGCGCTTCGAGGCCGATGCCGCACGGGTGGGGGCGATCCTCCGCGAGCACTTCTTGCGCCCGGCCGATGACCGGACGTGGGCAGATTTCGCGCGGCCATTCTCCGGCCGCGACGGCGAGCGGCTCCTCGCCCGCTTCATCCTGGGCTCGACGCGGGATCTGGTCGAGACGTACTTCGAGTCCGAGGCGGTCAAGGGGGTGCTCGCCTTTGGCGGCGCCGTTGGGACGTTCGTTGGGCCTGCGACGCCCGGATCGGCCTACTCGAAGGCCCACCACCTGGCGGCGCGCGTGGACGACTACCTGGGGTGTTTTGGATACGTCCGCGGCGGCATGGGCGCGCTCAGCCAGGCGCTCGCGGCCGTCCTGCGCCGGCACGGCGGAGAGATCCGGACCGGCGTCACCGTCGAGCAGGTGCGGGTCCGGGACGGTGTCGCGACCGGCGTCGTGCTGGCGGGCGGAGAGGAAGTTCCCGCTCGGGTCGTGCTTTCCAACGCCGACCCGAAGCACACGCTCCTGCGGCTCGTCGGCGAGCGGGCGCTCGACCCCGACGTGGTCGCCGATCTCGGTCGCTATCGGACGACCGGGTGCTCCTTCAAGATCAACTGCGCGCTGGACGCGCTTCCGAGTTTTCGAGCGCTCCCGCCCGGTGACCAGACGCCCTACCTCCGCGGGGGCGTCGTGATTTCTCCGAGCCTCGACTACCTGGAGACCGCGTATCGCGATGCCCGGGAGGGTCGGATCCCCCGACGGCCATACGTGATCGTGCACTTCCAGTCGATCACCGATCCCGGGTTGGCGCCACCCGGCAAGCACACCATGACGCTGTACGGCGACTGGGTCCCGTACCGACCTGCCGAGGGGCCGTGGACGGCCGAGCGGCGGCGCGCATTCGTGGAGAATGTCTTTGACACGCTCTCCGACCACGCCCCCAACATCCGGGACGTCATCCGAGATTGGATGGTGCTGGTCCCGCCGGATATCGAGACCCGGTTCAACATCACCGGCGGGAACATTTTCCACGGCGACTTAACCCTCGAGCAGCTCTTCTCGCTCCGGCCGATCCCGGGGTTCGGCGCCCACCGGATGCCGGTCACGAACCTCTACCTATGCGGCGCCGGCAGCCACCCGGGCGGGTACGTGAGCGGCCTGCCGGGCCGCAACGCGGCAACCGTGGTCCTTCAAGATCTGAAGCGCTTCACGCCGTAGGCACGTCCTGGCTCACGCCGTAGGCGGAGGGATCCCCAGCAGCCGGGCCGCGTTCCCGGCGAAGATCGCGCGCATGTCGTCTTCTCCGCATCCCAGTTCCCAGCAGGCGCGGAGCTGCTCCTCGAGGTAGCGGACCGCGAACCCCCGGGGAAACCAGCTCGAGTCGGTGCCGAAGATGATGCGGCGCGGGCCGACCGTCTCCAGGAACCGGCGCAGCAGACCGCTCAACGTCAGGTCGTAGGGCATCCAGCGCATCCACTCGTTGGAGCCCGAGGTATCGACCGAGACGTTCCCGCAGACCCAGGCCAGGTGCAGCAGTTCCCTCGGGTACCCGCAGCCGAGGTGCGGGATCACGAAGGGGATGTCCGGAAAGGCGCGGGCCACGTCCTGCAGCACGAGGGGGTTCATGTTGGGATGGGAGACGATCCCCTGGTAGCGCAGCGGGCCGAAGTGGATGAGCACGGGGATGCGCAGCCGCTCCGCCGCTTCCCAGACCGGCCAGAGCCGTTCATCGGTGATGGGGCCCGAGAGGAGGGGCGCGATCAGCTTGTAGCCGCGCAGCCCGAGGGCGGTCACGGCCCGGTCGAGCTCGGCGGCGGCGCCCGGCCGGAACGGGTCGTGGTGGGCGAACCCCGCGAATTTGCCGGGATGGCGGGCGACGGCCGCGGCCAGGCGGTCGTTGTCGCCCCCGGTGACGAACACGATCCGGACGAGATGGCGCCGGTCGACTTCGGCGGCCCAGCGGTCGGCCATCTCCTCGTCGGTGCCGGGCGGCTCCGGATCGGGGAACCCCCAGGCGCGCCGCCACGCCCGCTGGTCCTCCCGCAGCCAGCCCATGACCCGATCCCACTTCGCCTGCCCGTGGCGGGCGACGTACTGCTCTCGCGCCGCATCCCGGTCGTCGCGCACCGGGAAGTGCGCGTGGAAGTCGAGGACCGGGATCCGCGGCCCAGCGGCGGTCAGAGGGGCCTGCGGCATCGTCAGTTGCGCAGCCCGGTGAGCACGACGCCCTCGATGATCTGGCGCTGCAGGACGATAAAGACCGCCAGGACGGGCAGGACGGCCAGCGTGGAGGCCGCCATGATGAGGTGCCAGGCCGATCCCGCCTCGCCGCTGAAGAGCGCGATGCCGACGGGCAGCGTTCGCATCGCCGGCGTCTGGATGACGATGAGCGGCCAGAGGAACGCGTTCCAGTTCCCCAGGAACGTGAAGATGCACAGCGCCGCGAGCGCCGGCCGCACCAGCGGCAGCGCGATCCGGGTGAACAGGCCGAACTCCGAGACCCCGTCGATGCGGCCCGCGTCCAGCAGTTCGTCGGGGATCCCGGTCATGAACTGGCGCATCAGGAAGACGCCGAACGCGCTGGTGAGCCCGGGGAACATGATCCCCCAGTAGGTGTCGATCCAGCCGAAGCGGACGCTCATCGTGTACCAGGGGATGACCAGCATCTCCGTGGGGATCATCAGCGTGCTCAGGATCACGACGAAGATGACGTTCCGGCCCGGGAAGCGCAGCTTGGTGAGCGTGTAGCCGGCGAGCGAGTCGAAGAAGGCGACGCTCCCGGTCGTGATGACCGCGACGGCGGCGCTGTTCAGGATCCACCGGGGGAACTGCGTGGCGGTGAGGACCTGGCGGAAGTTCTCGAGCGTGGGCGCCTGCGGCCAGAAGTGGAGTTCGAAGATCTCCCGCGGGCCCTTGAGCGACGTGGCCAGCATCCAGAGGAAGGGGAAGACGACGAGGACGCCCCCGGCGGCCAGGGCGAGATAGGCCAGCGCGTCGCCCCCCGCCCGGCGCGGCAGCGGGATCCGGCCCGCCGCGGCGCGGACCGCCGGTGCGCCCGCCGCGGCCCGCGCCGTCATCAGTACTCCACCTGCCGGGAGAAGAACCGGAGCTGCGCGAGCGTGATCACGAGGATCGCGGCGAAGAGGGCGACGGTCGCCGCCGCGGCCGGGCCCATGCGGAACCGTTGGAACCCCTGGATGTAGACGTACAGGACGACGGTCAACGTGCTGCCGAGCGGTCCCCCCTGATCCCCGAACGTCATGTTCAGCACCTGCGTGAAGAGCTGCAGGTAGACGATGGTGCCGTAGACCGCGGAGAAGACGAGCGTGGGATTCAGCAGCGGGAGCGTGATGTGGCGGAAGAGCCGCCACCCCGCGGCCCCGTCGACTTCCGCGGCCTCGTAGAACACCCGGGGGATCGCCTCCAACCCGGCGAGAAAGATCACGACCTGGAACCCGACGTACTCCCACACCACCATCGCGGCGACCGCGTACAGCGCCTGAGAGGGCCGGCGCAGGAATGCCTGGGCCGGGAGGCCGGCCGCTTCGAACATCCGGTTGAGGGGGCCGAAGCTCGGCGAGTACATCCACTGCCACACCCAGCTCGCCGCGACGATCGGGGTGACGAACGGGATGAAGTAGAGCGCGCGAAAGAACCCGCGGAAGCGCGCGACCCGGCGCAGCAGGATGGCGATGCCGAGCCCCAGGATCAGTTGGGCCGGGATGCCGGTCAGGACATAGCGCAGCGTGTTGCCGGCCGCCTGCCAGAACCGCGGGTCGCTCGCGATCTCCCGGAAGTTGGCCGCGCCGACAAACGGTCGCTCGGCCGAGACGATGTCCCAGCGGTGCAGGCTGATGAACAAGGCCTGGGCCGCCGGGAGGATCCGGATCGCCACGAAGAAGGCCACCGGCAGCGCCAGAAAGGCATACGCCGAGACGGCGCGCCGCGCCCCGAGGCTCATGCCGCCGGTCTACCGGTGCTTCGCCCAGAACTCGCCCAGGATCTTCCCCTCCCGCGCCGCCGCGTCGTCGAGCGCGGCCTTCGGATCCTTGTGGTTGAGGATCACCTCGTTGACCGCGTCCACCAGGACGGTGCGCTGCGCGGTTTCGTCGACGAAGAAGGTCGCGTGCGCGTAGGGGAGGCTCTGGATGAAGGGGCCGTAGACCGGATCGGCCTCCAGCTTGGGATCGCCGGCGAGCGCCTTGCCCGCCGGGATCTCGCCGACCTGCTGCAGCCAGAGCCGCTGCGTGTCGGGCGAGGTGATGAACTGGAGAAACTTCACCGCCGCCTCCCGCTGCGGGCCCTTGGCCCGGGCCGTGAGCCCGTGCACCCAGAGCGATCCGAAGTTGGCCGGGGTGCCGCCGGCGGTCAAGCGCGGCAGGGTGGCGACGCCCCAATCGAACTTGGCGCTTCCCCGGATCGCCCCGATCGCGAACGAGCCGTCCACGATCATCGCCGCCCTCCCGGCCACGAAGGCGTCCCGGTAGCCGTTGCCGCCCGGGAAAAAGTCGATGACGGCGACGTTGTGCTTCGCCACGAGGTCCGTGTACCAGCGCAGCGCCTCGGCCCCCTGCGGTGTGTTGTACGTGGCCCGGTGCCCGTCGCTGCTGTAGGGCGCCGCGCCCCACTGGCGGAAGAGGACCTCGCGGATCAATTGATGGTCCTGGCCGTTCGGGGCGATGCCGAAGCCTTCGAGGGTGACCGTCCCGCGCCCGTCGCGCTCGGTCAGCCGCTTGGCGTCGGCGAGCAGCTCATCCCAGGTGATCGGCGCCCGGTCGAGGCCGGCTTTCCGGAACAGGTCTCTGTTGTAGAAGAGGGCCAGCGTGCGGACGGCCGTGGGGAGCGCCCAGTATTTGCCGCCGAACCTGGCCGCCTTGACCATGGGCACGAAGTCCCGCTCGATCTGGGTGGTCGGGAACGCGTCCTCCGGCAGCGGCTGGAGGTAGCCGCTGTCGACGTAGAGGGGCAGCCATCCATAAAAGAGGTTCACGACATCGGGCCCCTGCCCGGCCGGGACGGCGCTCGCGACCTTCTGATTATAGGAGTCGTACGGGAAGGTTTCTTGCACGACGTGGATGCCGGGATTCTGCGTCTCGAACTGCGCGATCAGGGCGTCGATGAGCTTGACCTTGCTCTGGAAGAAATACTGCCAGTAGGTCACGGTGACCCGCTGCTGCGCCTGGATCCCCGTCGCGCCGCCGGCTGCCAGGGCCAGCGCGCACACGAGCAGCGCCACCCCTCCGATTCGCCGCATCGACATTCCTCCCGTCGTCCGGTTCACTGCCGTCCATCTCCCCGCGGTCCGGTTCACTGCCCTCGCGGGTTGTTCCTCTGCCGCGGGTCACGCGCGGTGTGGTCGGCATCCGACCATTCCCGAATGTCGACGTCGCCGCTCACTCGCGCTCCGCTCCCTCCTGGGCCCGGCGGATGCGCGCGGCCGCGATCCGCTGGCGGATCGCGGCCGTCGCCTCCCGGCCCGCGGCGAGCGAGGCCCGGGCGGACGCCAGCATCGCCTCCACCGCCGGCGCGCCGGGGCCCCCTTGGACGGTGCGCCGCGACACGAAGCTTCGGGGATCGACCGCCTGCCTGATGGCGTCGACGGACAGGGACACGCGGCGTCCCGCGGCGGCCGCGGTGGCGGCCTCGACCTCCTGCGGGGTGATTTCGGAAAACCCGCGCCCCCCGCGCCGGCGCTCTTCGACGAGGCGGGCCACGGCGGCGTGGGCCGCGCCGAACGGCAGGCCGCCCTCGCGCACGAGGGTGTCGGCGAGCTCCGTGCTGGTGGCGAAGGTGCCGCGAAGCGCCGGCGCCCAGGCATCGGGGCGGATCGTGGCGGACGCCAGCGCGTCGCGGAGCACCGTGATCGTCGCCGCCAGCTGCCGGTGCGCCTCCGTGAGCGACGGGACGAGGTCGTCGACCGGATCGTTGACGTCGCCGAACGGCACGTTGTGGGCCGAGGCCCAGACGCCGAGGCACGTCCCCAACAGCCGGCTGAGAGCGCTGCGGACGTGCTCGAGGACGACCGGGTTGCGCTTCTGCGGCATGATGCTGCTGATCTGGATGAACCCGGGAGCGAGGTCGAGTGCCCCGACCTCGGAGCTCGCCCAGCCGAGCAGGTCCTGGACGATCCGGCTCAGGGTCGTCGCCAGGGCGGCGTGGCCGCCGGCGAGATCCGCCACGTGGTCGGCGGCGGCGACCGCGTCGTAGCTGTTCTCGACGACGCCGGCGAACCCGAGCAGGGCGGCGGTATAGGCCCGGTCGATCGGGAAGCCCGTCGTGGTGAGCGCGCCGGCGCCGAGCGGCGAGCGGTCGGTGCGGGCCAACGCCTCGCGGTAGCGGTCGACGCACCGATCGATCGCCGCGTCCGCGGCGAGCAGGTAATGGGCCACCGTGGTGGGCTGGGCGTGCTGGTGATGGGTGTGGGCCATCATCAGGGTGTCCCGGTGCCTCGCGGCTTGGTCGAGCACCGCCCCGCGCAGATCCTCGAGCCGCTCGATCACGGTGAGCCCCTGGTCGCGCAGCAACAGCCGGACGAGGGCCGCCCAGGCGTCGTTCCGGCTCAGCGCGGGACGGAACTCCCCGACGCCGCTGGTCGCCGCGGCGACGCGCTCCTCGACGGCGAAGTAGATGTCCTCGAAGCGCGGGTCGTAGGGGGGGAGGTCCTCGGCCCTGAGCGCGGTGAGGGCGCGCAGCGTCGCCGCCGCCGTCTCCCGCGTGACGATCCGCTGCCGGCGCAGCATCAGCGTGTGGGCGACGAGCACGTCGAGAAGGTAGGGAAGCTCCTCCCGCCGCCCGAACTCGTAGCGGGGCGCCAGCACGTGCTCGACATACCGGGGGTCGCGTCCCATCGCGGATTCCGTCGGGATCGGCGCCCCGGCCGGTGGGGGCAGGCGCGGCCGGGCGCCGGCGGGAGATGCTTCGTCGCCCGAACCTCCCCTCCCTGTGCCGGCGTGGATCAGCGGCCGGGGCCGCGGGGCAGGACGCCGTTCATCCCGGTGCGTAGATTGAGCCACTGACGCGGACGTCAGGTGACCAGGCGGAGGTGCGGGACACGATGGAGCTCGTCGATAAGGCGTTTACGTCCTATCTCGAGGGGCTGATCCCGGCGCGGCCCGCCGAGCTCCAGGAGATGGAAGCCTATGCGCGCAAGCAGCGCTTCCCCATCGTTGGTCCGGTGGTCGGCCAGCTGTTTTACCTGCTGACCCGCCTCGGCGGCGCGCGACGGGTCTTCGAGCTCGGCTCGGGCTACGGCTATTCCACGGCGTGGTTCGCCATGGGTGTCCGCGACAATGGCGGCGGCGAGGTCTTCCACGTGGTGTGGGACGAGGCGCTGTCCCAGGCCGCGCGTGGCCACCTGCAGCGCCTCGGGCTCACCTCCACGGTGCGCTTCCAGGTGGGCGAGGCGGTGGCGGCGCTGCGCGCGGCCGAGGGCCAGTTCGACATCGTGTTCAGCGACATCGACAAGGACGGCTACCCCGCCTCGCTGCCGGTGATCAAGCAGCGGCTCAAGCCGGGAGGCCTGCTCCTGGCCGATAACATGTACTGGCGCGGGAGGGTGGTCGACCGCGGCGTCAAGGACGGTGAGACCGAGGGCATCCGCGCGTTCACCCGCGCGGTCTTTGCCGATCCGGAGTTCGCCAGCACGATCGTTCCGCTGCGGGACGGGGTGCTCGTGGCGAGGCGCCGCTGACCGGGAGCGGTGGCGGGCTCTGTCGGGGGGGGAAGGCCATGGTCAAGCTGGTTCGGCTCTGTACATAATCGAGCATGTGATCGCCCGGGGCCCGTGACCGGAGGATCGGGGGAGACTATCAAAATGCAGATCGCGTGCAGTTCGGAGTCGTACAACGATGATCTCGGCGCCGGCCGGCTCCAGCTTGCGGAGTGGCTGCGCCTCTGCGCCGAGGAGCTGGGCCTCGCCGGCGTGGAGCTGGAGGACAAGCACATCGGCGCGCCCACGCCGGAGCGGCTGGCCGAACTGCGGCTCACGGCGGAGCGCTACGGGCTGGCGATCGTGAACATCGCGCTCATGAACAACTTCGGCGTGGCCGCCGCCGCGGGGCGCCGCGCGGAGGAAGCGCGCACGCGGGAGTGGATGGATGTCTCGCGCCGCCTCGGGTCGCGGTTCCTGCGGACGTTCGCCGGCTGGCCGGAGGGCGAGCGGGCCGTGCGCTGGCCGGACATGATCGCCTCGCTCCGGTCGGTCTCGAGGGAGGCGGAGCGGCTGGGGGTGCGCCTCGTGATGGAGAACCACAACCACGGGGGCTTCGTCCAGACATCGGCGGACGTCCTGACGATCCTGAATGAGGTCCGGAGCCCGGCGCTCGGGCTGCTCCTCGACACGGGCAACTACCTCGATGGCCTCGCCTCGATCGAGCGCACCGCGGGGCTCGCCCGCCACGTGCACGCCAAGTTCACGCGGGTCGGTCCCGACGGCCGCGACGCCAGCGTGGACCACGATGCGGCGGCCGCCGTGCTGCGCGCGGCCGGATACAACGGCTGGGTGACGGTCGAATACGAAGGACCGGAGCCCGGCCGCACGGCGGTGCCCCGGGCCGTGACCTACCTCCGGCAGGCGTTCGCGTCGTAGGGCACCGGTTCGTGGGCGCGCAGGTCCGGGTCGGGATCGACGTCGGCGGCACCTTCACCGATCTGGTGGCGCAGCCGCTGGCCGGCGGGCCGCTGCGGATGGAAAAGATCCTGACGACCCGCGATCCTTCCCAGGCCGTGCTGGAAGGGCTCCGCGTCCTGCTCCGGCCGGACGAGGAGGTCGCGAGCCTGACCCACGGCACGACCGTGGCGACGAACGCGATGCTGGAGGGGCGGGGGGCGCGGACCGCCCTGATCACGACGCGGGGGTTCCGCGACGTGCTGGAGATCGGCCGGCAGCAGCGCGATCACCTGTACCGTCTCGATCTGCCGGGCCGGGAGCCCCCGATCGTGCCGCGGGCGCTGCGGTTCGAGGTCACCGAGCGCCTCGACCACGCGGGCCGCGTCCTGATCCCGCTCGACGAATCCGAAGTGCCTGGCCTCGCGGCGCGGCTCCGCGCTGCGCGGGTCGAGGTGGTGGCGGTGAGCCTGCTGCACGCCTACGCCAACCCCGCCCACGAGCGGCGGCTCGCGGCGCTGCTGGCCGGGGCGGCGCCGCACATCTGCCTGTCCTCGGATATCAACGCGGAATACCGGGAGTACGAGCGGACCCACACGACCTGCGCGAACGGGCTGCTGATGCCGGTGGTGGACCGGTACCTGGCCGATCTGACCGCGGGGCTGGAGGCGACGGGGCTCCGCGCGCCGCTCCGGCTGATGCAGTCGAGCGGCGGCATGGCCACGCCCGCCGGAGCGCGGAGGGTCCCGCTGGCGATGTTGATGTCCGGTCCGGCGGGCGGGGTCGCGGCCGCGCAGGCCGTGGGCGCGCGAACCGGCGTGGCCGACGCGGTGACCCTGGACATGGGGGGGACGTCGACGGATGTCTGCCTCATCCGGGCGGGCCGCGTCGAGACCGTGTCGGAGCGGCGCGTGGGCGGCCAGCCCGTGCGGACGCGGTCGCTGGCGGTCGAAAGCATCGGGGCGGGCGGCGGCTCGATCGTCTGGATCGACGGCGGCGGCGCGCTGCGGGTGGGGCCGCAGAGCGCGGGCGCCGTTCCTGGGCCGGCCTGTTACGGGCGCGGCGGCACCGACGCGACCGTCACCGACGCGGGCGTCGTCCTCGGCTACGTCAACCCCGGCGCGGCGTTCGGGGGACTCCGTCTGGATCCCGATCTCGCCACGGGCGCCGTCGATCGTGTCGGGCGCGCCTTCGGGCTCTCGGTGGCCGAGGCCGCGGCGGGGATCGTGGAGATCGCCAACGCCGCGATGATCCGGGCGATCCGGGCCGTGTCGGTGTACCGCGGGTATGATCTCCGCGGCTGCTGCCTGATCGCGTACGGGGGCGCCGGCCCCATCCACGCCGGGCGGCTGGCGCAGACGCTCGGGATGCCGCGGGTCCTGGTGCCGCGCTATTCGAGCGCGTTCTCCGCGTACGGGTGCCTCGTCGCCGGCCTGCGCTACGACGTCGTCCGGACCGTGCGCGTCCGCCTCGATCCCGCCGGACGCCCGCCGTGCGCGGAGGACGCCCGGGAGCCGCGCGCGAAGGCGGGCGAACTCTGGGAGGGGGTATTTCGCGAGATCGAAGGCGAACTCCTCAGCCGGTTAGAAGGCGAGGGGGTCGAGGCGGGAGGATGCGAGCTGCGGCGCTCCATGGATCTCCGGTACGTGGGCCAGAACTATGAGATCGAGGTGCCGGTGGAGCCGGGGGAAGACGGCGACGCCATTCGCAGGCGGTTCAGCGACGCGCATCGGCGCGTCTACGAGTACACGACCGACGAGCCGGTGGAAGGGGTCAACGTGCGGGTGACGGTCCTCGCGCCTTCCTCGATCCCGCCGTCCCCCGGGCGGGGCGATCGAGGCCGCGCCCCCGGGACCGGACGCGCCCGATCGGCCGCCGGGTCGGGAGCGGCGCGCGGGCGCCGCGCCTATTACTACGGGCATGGCTGGATCGAGACCCCCGTGCACCCCAGGGACGATCTCGTCGAGGACCGGGAGATTCAGGGCCCCGCGATCGTCGAAGACGCCTGGTCGACGACCATCGCGTACCCGGGACAGCGCCTGCGGCGCGACGCGGCGGGTCACCTCTGGATCGAGGCCGCCCCGTGACCGATCGCCCCGCGGCGGACCGGCCGGCGATGGACCCCGTCACCCTCGAGGTGGTGCGGCACGCCGTCTACGCGATCGCCGAGGAGATGCGGGCGATCCTGATGCGTTCGGCCCGATCCCCCGTCCTGAAGGAGGCCGGCGATCTCTCGTGTGCGCTCACCGATGCCCAGGGGCGGCTGATCGCCCAGGGGCGCGACATCCCCATCCACCTCGGGGTGATGGCCTTCACCGTCAAGGAGTTCCTGCGCCGCATCCCGGCTGAGGCGCTGCGCGAAGGCGACGTCTACTTCACCAACCATCCCGAGGTCGGTGGGAACCACCTCCCGGACGTCAAGGCGATCATGCCGGTGTTCCACCGCGGGCGCCTGGTGGCGTTTGCCATCAACCTCGCGCACTGGCCGGACGTCGGCGGCGCGCGGCGCGGGAGCTACGTCGCCGCGGCGCGCGACCGGTACGCGGAGGGCCTGTGCATTCCGCCGGTGCCGCTCTTCCTCGCCGGCCGCCCCAACCCGGGGATGATGGAGATCGTGCTCAGCAACGTGCGGGGCCGCGACGCGCGCGAAGGGGACATCCTGGCGCAGTACGCGGCGGACGCGGTGGCCGCGACCCGCCTCCGGGAAGTCTGCGACCGCTTCGGGTCCGAGGTGGTGCTGCGCTGCTTTGACCGCTTCCTCGATGAGTCCGACCGGCTGATGCGCCAGGAGATCGCGACGATGCCGGCGGGCGAGTACCGTGGCGAGGATTGGTTGGACGACGACGGCGCCGGCGACGCCCCGCTGCGGATCGCCGTGACGGTTCGGGCCGCCGGGGACACGCTCACCTTCGACTTTGCCGGGACCGCGCCCGAGGCCCGGGGACCGCTCAACGCCACGCGGTTCGTCACCGCCTCCGCGGCCTTCTACGCCGCGCGGGCGCTCCTCGGCCCGGAGATCCCCGCGAACGACGGCTGCTACCGCGCGCTCACCGTCCAGGTCCCCCCGGGGTCCGTGCTCGATCCCGGCCCTGACGCGCCGCGCGTCGGCGGGAACCACGAAACCTCCCAGCGCGTGGTCGACGCGATCCTCCAGGCGCTCGCCCCCGCGCTGCCCGATCGCATCGTGGCCGGTGGACCCGGGACGTCCGGCCTCGTGATGCTGAGCGGGCTTGCGGACGACGGCCGCCCGTTCATTCTCTACGAGGTGCACGGGGGCGGCGAGGGCGGAAGCGCCGGGCGCGACGGCACCAACGCGATCAGGGTGCACATGAGCAACGTGATGAACACGCCGGTCGAGGTGATCGAGAGCGAGTACCCGCTGCGGGTGGAGTGCTGCGAGCTGCGCCCCGACAGCGCCGGAATGGGCCGCCGGCGTGGAGGGGTGGGCCTCCGCCGCGCCTACCGGCTGCTTGGCGGGCGGGGCGAGCTGACCACCATGATCGAGCGGATGCGGGTGCGCCCGTGGGGCGCCTTTGGCGGCGAGGCGGGGGCGCCGTTCCAGGTGACGCTCGAGCGCGGCGGCGAGCGTCTCCTGGTGCGCGGGAAGGAGAACCGCGATCTGGTTCGAGGCGATCTCGTGGTGGTGGAGAGTTCCGGCGGCGGCGGCTACGGGCCGGTCGGGGAGCGGCCGTCCCCTCTGCGCGAGCTCGATCTGGCGAACGGCTATACCACGGCGGGTGGGGGGAGGGGGTCGGCGTGAGACTCGAGGATCGGGTGGCGGTCGTGACCGGGGCGGCCAAAGGCATGGGCGCATCGATTTCGGCGGCGCTGGCGGCCGAGGGGGCGCATCTCGTGCTCGCCGCCCGCGAGCCGGGACCGCTGACCGCGCTCGTCGAGGATCTCAAACGGCGCGAGCGCTCCCGCCGCTATCTGGCCGTGCCGACGGATGTGACGGACGAGCGCGCGGTCGGCGCCCTCGCCCGGCGGGCGCGGGAGGAGTTCGGGCGCATCGACATCCTCGTCAACGCCGCCGGGGTCATCGGGCCGATCGAGACCCCGCTGCACATGATCGCCCCGGAGGATTGGGACCGGGTGCTCAACGTCAACCTCAAAGGCGTCTTCCTCTGCTGCCGGGCGGTCGTGCCCGCGATGCTCGAGCAGCGGACGGGCGCGATCGTCAACATCGCCGGGACCTCGGGCCTCCGCGGGTACCGCAACCGCGCGGCCTATTCGTCGTCGAAGTGGGCCGTGCGCGGGCTCACCCGGACGCTCGCCCTCGAGGTGGGTCCCCACGGCGTCCGCGTGAACGCGATCTGTCCGGGCGTCGTGGAGGGGGGCCGGATGACGACGATCATCGATGAGAAGGCCCGGGTGCGTGGCTGGACGTCCGCCGAGGTGCACGACGAGTACATCCGGGAGATGGCGCTGCGGCGCTTCACCAAGGACGACGACGTCGCCCACGCCGTCGTCTTCCTTGCCTCGGACGAGAGCCGCCAGATCACGGGGCATGAACTGATCGTGGACGGCGGGTGGGACGTCTGAGCGCGGTGCGCGTGCGCGCGGCGGAGGTGGGCCATGACCGTCCCGTTTGACTATCGCGCCCCGACGACGCTCGCGGAAGCCCTGGCGCTGCTGCGCGATCACGGTGAGGAGGCCAAGCCGCTGGCCGGGGGCCAGAGCCTGGTGCCGCTGCTGACCCTCCGGCTCGCGCGCCCCGCGGTGCTGGTCGACCTCAACGGGCTGGACGAGCTGCGCGCGGTCCGCCGCGAGGGGGACGCGCTGTTCGTCGGCGCCCTCGTCCGCCACCGCGCGCTCGAGCGAGGAGAGGGTGCGCTCGCGGCCTGCGCCCTGCTCCAGGAGGCGGCCCCGCTGATCGGCAACGTCCGGGTGCGCACGCTCGGGACCATCGGCGGGAGCCTCGCCCACGCCGACCCCGCGGCCGAATGGCCGGCGGTGGTGCGGGCCCTCGACGGGGCGGTCCTCGTGCGCGGCCCCGGGGGCGACCGCGCCGTCCCCGCGGGCGAGTTCTTTGTCGGCGCGCTCGTGACCGCGCTGAGGCCGGGCGAGCTGATCGTGGGGGTGCGCCTGCCGGCCCTCGGTCCCCACGTCGGCTTCGCGGTCGAGGAGTTCAGCCGGCGCGCCGGCGATTTTGCCATCGTCGCCGCGGTCGCCGTGGTGGAGCTGGCGCCCGACGGGACCGTGGCCCGCGCTCGCGTGTCCCTCGCCGGCGTGGGGGCGATCCCGCAGCGGCTGCCGGAGATCGAGGCCGCGCTCGCGGGGCAGCGGCCCGATGCCGAGACGCTGCGCCGTGCCGCCTCCCACCTCGACGCGATCGAGCCCGAGGGCGATGCCCATGCGTCCGCCGCGTACCGGCGGCATCTGGCCCGCGTGCTGACCGCGCGCGCGCTGGTCAGGGCGGCGGCGAGGGCAGGAAGGCGGACGGCCGCGTGACCGAGCTGACCGTCGCCCTCATCCTCAACGGCCGTCCGTGCGAGGTTCGCACGGCCGCGCACCGGACGCTGCTGGAAGTTCTCAGGGACGACCTCGGGGCGATGGAGGTGAAGGAGGGCTGCGGCGAGGGAGTCTGCGGGACCTGCACGGTGCTCCTCGACGGCGAGCCGGTGAGCAGCTGTCTTGTGCTGGCGCCCCGCGCCGCGGGGCGCAAGATCACCACCGTACGCGGCCTGGGCGACGGCGACCGGCTCCACCCCCTGCAGGAGGCGTTCGTGACCCAAGGGGGCGTGCAGTGCGGCTTCTGCATCCCCGGGATGATCTTGACCGCGTACGCCTTCCTCCGCGACTACCCGGCGGCGTCGCGCGACGAGATCCGTCGCGCCATCGCGGGCAACCTGTGCCGCTGCACGGGCTACACGAAGATCATCGACGCGATCGTGAGCGCCGCCGCGGGGCGGGGCGCCGGGGGCGAGGGGGCCGCCGGTGGCTAGACCCGTCGCGCCCTCGCTGCGGGAGCGCCTGCGGGTCGTCGGCCGACCGCTGCCCCGCCACGACGCGTGGGACAAGGTCCAGGCCCGCACCCTGTACGCCGCCGACTGGCAGATGCCGGGCATGCTGCACGGTGTCGTGGCGCGGTCGCCTTACCCCTCCGCGCGGATCCGCCGCATCGACACGTCAAAAGCCCGGGCCCTGCCGGGGGTCGCGGCGGTGCTCGTGGCGCAGGACGTCCCCCACAACACGCTGTGGACGGACGTTCCGGGTCAGACGAGCGAAGTCGGGGCCCTGCGCGCTCGGATCCAGGTGCTCGCCGAGGAGGTCGTCCGGTATCAGGGGGAGCCCGTCGCCCTGGTCGCGGCGGAGACTCGGGAGATCGCCCTCGAGGCCGTGGAATTGATCGAGGTCCAGTACGACACGCAGCCGGGCGTCTTCGACCCGGAGGCGGCGCTGGCGGCCGGCGCTCATCAAGTGCACGAGGGCGGAAACCTGCTGGCCCGGTGGGCCATCCGGCGCGGCGATCCCGCCCGCGCGCTCGCCCAGGCCGACGTGGTCATCGAGTCGGTGTACCGCTGCCAGTTCATCGACCACGCCTATCTGGAGCCCGAGGCCGGCGTCGCCTGGATCGACAGCGACGGTGTGCTCACGATCCGGGTCGGCACCCAGGTGATCGAGCACTATCGCGATGTCGCCGAGGTCCTCGGCCTTCCCCAGAACCGCGTCCGCGTCATTGGCCCGTATCTCGGCGGAGGGTTCGGGGGAAAGGAAGACGTCACCGTGGAGGTCTTCCTCGGCCTCCTGGCCTGGCGCACCCGGCGGCCGGTGAAGATGGTCTGGTCGCGTCAGGAGTCGCTGCTGGCGCGGCCGAAGCGGCACCCGTTCATTCTGCGCTACCGCACCGGGGCGGCCCGGGACGGCCGGCTCGTCGCGCAAACGGTCGACCTTCTGGCGGATTCCGGCGCGTACGCGTATCTCAGCGCCCTCGTGCTCATGTACGCCGCGGTCACGGCGGCCGGACCCTACCGCGTGTCCGACGTCGCGGTGGATGCGCGGGTCGCGTACACGAACAACCCGCCGACCAGCGCGATGCGGGGGTTCGGCGCGATGCAGATGGTGCTGGGATACGAATCCCAGATGGATCGGCTGGCCCGGCGCCTGGGCATCGATCCGGTGGAGCTGCGCGCCCGCAACGCGCTGGGGAAGGGCGACGAGCTGCCCATCGGTCAGCAGTTGGACACGCACGTGGCGGTCGTCGAGGCCGCCCGGCGGGCCTGGGAGGCCCTCGGTCCGCCCCGCGCCCCCAGCACGCCCGCGCATCGCATCGGACGCGGGCTCGCCTGCAACATCCAGCCCTACGGCCGCATCGTCTGGCTCCACGACTGGGCGAGCGCCTGGGTGGGGTTCGAGATGGACGGGAGCCTGGTCGTGCGCACCGGGACGCCGGATGTGGGCGGGGGCCAGGCCGCATCCCTCTGCCAGATCGCCGCGGAGGTGCTGGGACTGGATCCGGCTCGCATCGCCATCCACATCGCCGACAGCGCGCTGACGCCCCTCGCCGGAACGACGACGGCGACCCGCCAGCTCTACATGTCCGGCAATGCGGTGCTGCGGGCGTGCGAGGGGCTGCGCCAGCAGATCGTCGACGTCGCCGCCCAGATGCTCGAGACGCAGGCGCGCACCGTGACGCTGGACGCGGTCGACGCCGTCGCCCAGGATGGCCGCCGCGTGGGATTGCCCAAGGTGCTGCGCGAGTGCGCCCGCCTGGGAGTGTCGCGGAGCCACCTGGCCGTGTACCACGCCCCGGCCGGCGATCCGGTCGACCTCGAACGGGGGGGAGGCCGGGTCTTTCCCGATTACACCTTTGGCGCGCACGCCGTCGAGGTCGAGGTGGATACGGAGACCGGCGCCGTCACCGTGCTCCGGCACGTGGCCTGCCACGACGTGGGGCGGGCCATCAACCCGCAGAGCGTCGAGGGACAGATCCAGGGTGGCGCGGTGATGGGGTTAGGGTACGGGTTGATGGAGGAGGTGGTGCTCGATCGCGGTGTCAATCTGACGACGCTGTTTGCCACCTACCTCATCCCGACGTCGCTCGACGTGCCGGACGTCGAACCGATTCTCCTCGAATCGGGGGAAGGGAAAGGCCCGTTCGGCGCGCGGGGGATCGGCGAGCCGCCGATCGGCCCACCGGCCGCGGCGGTCGCCAACGCCGTCGAAGACGCGGTGGGCGTGCGCATCGCGGAGCTGCCGATTACGCCCGAGCGGGTGGCGCAGGCGCTCGGACTGCTCGGAGATCGCTAGGGCGCCTCAGCTCGGGGCGTGGCCCTTCAGGATCCAGTGGAGGTCCAACAGGCGGACCGCGTCGACGAACTGCTGGAGATCGACGGGTTTGACGATGTAGCCGCTGACGCCCAGGTCGAAGCACTTCTGGAGTTGTTGATTGTCGCGCGACGCGGACAGGACGATCACCGGGATCCGTTGCGTGGTCGGGTCCTCCTTGATCCGCCGCAGCACTTCGATGCCGTCGACCTTGGGAAGATCCAGATCCAGCAGGATGATCTTCGGGGTGCCGTGGTTATCGGAAAAGAGAAACTCGACGGCTTCGGCCCCATCCTTGGCGACCGCGATCCTGGCGATATTGGCCCGCCTGAGCGCGCGAACGGTGAGCTCCGCGTGCGACGGGTTGTCCTCGATCAGCAGAATCTCCACCGATTTGACTGCCATGCGGCAGCCCTCCGCGGCGCCCTGAACACTGGCGGGCCTTGGCATTCATTGAGTGCCCTGGAAGGACGCCGGATAGACCCCGGAGCCCCCTGCGGGTAAACCCCCGATCATTGCGCGCGGTCAATCTCGGGGAAGGAAAACGCCCTCCCCGCGGGGTACCGACGAGACGCGCAGATGCGAACCCTCGTCTATCTCGGCCCGCAGCGGATGGAGCTGCAGGACGCCGCGATCCCCACGCCGCGGCGCGGCGAGGTGGTCGTCCGGGTCGGCGCGGCGGGCGTCTGCGGGTCGGACCTCCACGGCTACCTCGGGAAGAGCCGGAAGCGCGTGCCGCCGCTCGTGATGGGCCACGAGGTGGCCGGCACCGTGGAGTCGCTCGGGGAGGGGATCCGCGACCTCGCGCCCGGCGCCGCCGTCACCGTCTACCCGCTGATCACCTGCGGGCAGTGCGCCGCGTGTCGGCGGGGGGATACCTCGTTGTGTCTGTCGCGGCAGGTGATCGGCATCGACCGTCCCGGGGGATACGCGGACTTCGTGGCGGCGCCCCGCGCGTCGGTGGTGGCGCTTCCGCCCGGGCTGCCCGTCTTCACGGCCAGCTTCGCCGAGCCGCTGGCGAATATCGTCCATCTTTTCAACCGGAACGCCGTCGGACTGGAGCGACGGATGGCCATCTTCGGGGTGGGAGGCCAGGGGGTGATGGCGCTCCACCTGGCCCAGGTGTACAGGCCGGCGGTGCTCGTGGCGGTCGACATCGTGCCCGCCCGGCTGGCGCTCGCCCGCCGGTTGGGGGCGACGGCGGCCATCAACGCGCAGACCGACGACGTGGCCGGACGGATTCGGGAGCTCACCGGCGGTGAAGGGGTGGACCTGGCGATCGAGGCGGTGGGCAGTTCGGCCACACGCCAGGCGGCGGTGGCCAGCGTGCGCAGCGGAGGGCGGGTCGCGCTGCTCGGGCTGGGGGAAGAGATCACGCCGTTCCCCGCGGTCGACATCGTGAACCGCGAGATCACGATCCGCGGGTCCTACGCCCACACGTACGATGACTTCGTCCGGGCCGTCGAGTTGCTGGGCGCCGGGCTCGTCCCGGTGGAGTGGGCCCGCCCGTATCCGCTCGAAGCCGGTCCGGCGGTGTTCCGCCAGCTGGTGACCGATCCCGGCGATCTGATCAAAGCCGTGCTGACGCCGGCGGCCGAGTAGGAGGAGGGCATGAGCGGGATCTTCGCGCTGTTCAACTTCCGCAGCTCGTGGGAGTACCTGCCGGACCTGCTCCGGGGAGCGCTGGTCAGCATCGAGCTGACCCTGACCGTGATGGCGATCAGCCTCGTCCTGGGGCTCGTGGTGGCGCTCGCGCGCATGACCCGCCTCCGGCCGGTCCGGGTCGCGGCGACCTTCTACGTGGAGGTGATTCGCGGCACCCCCGCCCTCTTGCAGCTCTTCTACATCTACTTTGTCTTCCCGGCGTTCGGGATCCGGTTCCCGGCGTTCACGGCCGGCGTGATCGGGCTGACCGTGAATTACGCCGCGTATCTGTCGGAGGTCTACCGCGCGGGGATCCAGGCCGTGGCCAAGGGGCAGCTCGAGGCGGCGCAGGCCCTCGGGATGTCGCGCTCGCTGATGATGCGCTTGATCATCCTGCCGCAGGCGATTCGCATCATCGTGCCCCCGCTCGGCAACTACTTCATCTCGCTGTTCAAGGACACGGCCCTCGCGTCGATCATTACCGTGAAAGAGCTGTTGTTCACCGGGCAGATCATCTCCGCCACCAACTTCCAGTATTTCACGATCTTCACCCTCATCGGCGCCATCTACCTCGTCCTGTCCTACCCGGGCTCGCTCGGCGTCCAGTACCTGGAGCGCCGGATGAAGATCGGATACCGGCCGCGGCGGGTCGCCCCGGCCGGGGCGCCGGAGGGCGCGGCCGGATGATCCGGTTGGAGCGGGTGAACAAATCGTTCGGGCGCCTGCACGTCCTGCGGGACGTGTCCCTGGAGGTGCAGAAGGGGGAGGTCGTCTGCATCATCGGACCGTCCGGGGCGGGCAAGTCGACGCTGCTGCGCTGCATCAACCACCTCGAGGGGATCGACAGCGGGACGATCTACATCGAAGGCACGCCGGTCTACCGGTTCTCGCATCAGGGACGGCACGTCGTCGACCCCGACCACCGCATCGAGGCGCTGCGGTCGCAGATCGGCATGGTGTTCCAGTCCTTCAACCTGTTTCCGCACTTCACGGCGCTGGAGAACGTCATGGTGGCGCCCGTCCATGTCCGGCGCGAGCCGAAGGATGACGTCCGGCAGCGGGCGCTGGCGCTGATGACGAAGGTGGGCCTGGCGGAGAAGGTGCACGCCTACCCGCACGAGCTGAGCGGCGGTCAGCAGCAGCGGGTGGCCATCGCGCGGGCGCTGGCGATGCAGCCGAAGGCGATGCTGTTCGACGAGGTCACCTCGGCCCTCGACCCGGAGTTGATCGGCGAAGTGCTGCGGGTGATGCGCCAGCTGGCCGCCGAGGGCATGACGATGCTCGTCGTCACCCACGAGATGGGTTTCGCGCAGGACGTGTGCGACCGGGTCATCGTGATGGCCGACGGCATGATCATCGAGGAGGGCGCGCCCGCGCAGATCTTCTCCACCCCAAGAAACGTCCGCACCCGGCAGTTCCTCCAGTCCATCCTCGAGCGCAATACGGAGATGGGCGACAAGCCGGGGGGGCCCTCGGCCGGCCCGTCCGGGTGAGCGCCGGCGGGCACACGACCGGCTCGATCGAAGCGGAGCGCCGCGGTAAACCGCGTGAAGCGAAGGGGGGTGCGGTGTCGTAAGAGTGCGTGGGAGCATCCAGTTCTCCAAGACCATCAAGGAGGGGTGAGCATGCAGGGCAGGATGCGAGGATGGCTGTATGCGCTGCTGGCCGGACTCTTTCTCGTCACGACATCGCTGCCGGTTCTGGCCGGCGTCGGCGGCATCGGGGGAATCAACTCCTTCACCGGCGGGGACGGCTCGTTCAAGCGCGTGCTCCGCGAGGGGATCGTGATCGGGATCGCGGACGACTATCCATTCACCTACCAGGACTCGAAGACCAAGGAGTTTGACGGCCTCGACGTCAGGATCTTCCGGGCGATCACCAAGCTGCTCGGGATCGACAAGGTCTCCTGGCAGATCGTGCAGTTCGACGCGATGATCCCCGGCCTCGTGGCAAAGCGCTGGGACGTGGCCGCCGATAACATTCATGAGAACCCGAAGCGGCTGGCGGTTATCGATTTCACCAGCCCGGCGTACTGGTACGGCTCGTCGCTCGCGGTCCAAAAAGGGAATCCCAAGAACATCCACACCGCCGCCGACCTGGCGGGTAAGGTCGTGGGGGCCGTCCGCGGCAGCTTCAACCACGACTTCCTCAGCCGGCGCCACGATCTGAAGGAGCTCAAGCTCTACGCCACCAACGAGGCGGAGTTCGCCGACCTGATCGCCGGGCGCATCGACGTCACGATGGAGGACGACATCAAGGTCGGCCTCTTCATCAAGAACCACCCCGGCGTGACGATGGAGCTCGCCACCGGATACGCGCCCTCGCTCGAAGAGTACGGGTACGCCCGGTATGGGATCCGCAAGGACGACATCGACCTCAACAACGCCATCTCTCGCGCCATCGATGAACTGCGCGGAAAGCGGGATGGGATCCCGAGGATCCTGGAAGAGGGCGGCCTCGGTCTCCGAAACATGTGGTATTGGCCCGTCACCAAGTAGACGGCACGCAGAGGGGGCGGCGCTCCGGCCCACGGCGGCCGCCCCCCGCCCGCCATGCTTAAGGAGCCGGCATGAAAATTACGAAGGTGGAAGCGATCCCGCTGCGCCTCCCCGACCTGGACGGCACCAGGGCAGACGGCATCCAGGACGACGTGATCGTCCGCGTGCACACCGACGCCGGGATCACCGGCATCGGGGAGGCCGACGCGTCTCCCGAGGTGGTCAAAGCGCTCGTCGACGCGCCGGTGTCGTGGGCGCGCTCCCAAGGGCTGGCCGGCCTGCTCATCGGGGAGGACCCGCTGCACACCGGGCGGCTCTGGGACACGATGTACCAGGGCACGCTGTGGATGGGCCGGGGTGGCGTGACGATCGAGGCGATCAGCGCGGTCGACATCGCCCTCTGGGATATCACGGGGAAGGCGCTCGGCCTCCCGGTGCACACGCTGCTCGGCGGCGCCCGGCGCGACACCGTTCCCCTGTACGCCAGCATGCTCTTCGAGGCGGATCTGGGCCTGATGCGCGAGCGCGCCGAGCGCCACATCGCCGACGGCTACCGGGCGGTCAAATTTGGCTGGGGGCCGATGGGACCGGATCTGGCGACGGACATCGCCCTCGTGCGCACGGCCCGGGAGGCGATCGGCGACGCCGCGCTCCTCGTCGATGCCGGAGCGCCGTGGACCGCCCGGGAGGCGATCCGCCGGGTCGACGCCTTTCACGAGTACCGGCCATTCTGGCTAGAAGAGGCGCTGGCCAGCGACGACCTGCCCGGGTGGGCCCGCCTGACGGCCGCGGCGCGCGGGATGCGGATCGCGACGGGGGAGCAGGAGACGCTCGCCGGCGCCTTTCGCGCCCTGCTGGAGGTCGGCCACGTGGACGTGGTCCAGCCGGACCTGGCCCGCGCCGGCGGGTTCACGCAGTGCCGGCGGATCGCCGATCTCGCCGCCGCCAATCACGCGCTCTGCGTGCCGCACGCCTGGAAGTCGGGCATCCTGGTGGCGGCGTCGCTACATTTTGCCGCGACCCTGGCCGACATCCCGTTCGTCGAGTACACGGTCGCCCCGTCGCCGCTCCGCCGCGACCTCATCCGCAGCGATGTGCAGGTGGCGAACGGCGTCGCCCGGATCCCGCAGACGCCGGGCCTGGGGGTGGAGGTGAACGAGGAGGTCCTCCAGCGATACCGGGTGGATCGCTAAGTCACGAGCTCGTGGTGCGAACGGCAGGAGGGAGATGACGTATGGATGCCATGCAGACGATCCCCCGCCTCTTTCTCGACTTCATGCAGATGCGGGAGTTCGCGAAGGATCCGCTGGTCTTCGTCGGCGGCGAGGGGATCCGGCTCACCGAC